>Ga0335072_10000572_pt1 | contig 69270 bp, 62 predicted proteins | sample Lox_Sample_21_FD_206725 | JGI IMG/M metagenome (GOLD analysis project Ga0335072, IMG submission 206725) | Soil microbial communities from Loxahatchee National Wildlife Refuge, Florida, United States - Lox_Sample_2.1 | ecosystem: Environmental > Terrestrial > Soil > Wetlands | place: USA...
TGACGGCACAGTGCGGGTCTGGGACGCTGAGACGGGAGCCGAGCAGCAGGTCCTCGAGGGCCATACAGGCGGGGTCACATCAGTAGCCTTCTCACCTGACGGCCGGCGGCTGGCATCGGCTTCCTATGACCACACAGTGCGAGTCTGGGACGCTGAGACGGGATCCGAGCAGCAGGTTCTCAGGACTGGTAGTCTTTTTCATTATCTTTCCTGGAGCTGTGATAACTCGTGTCTTATTACAGAAACCGGCTCTATTGCTCTCAACCAGTCTTTACCTCTCAGTGGAACACTATACTGGTTGTCATATTGTCTGCGAGATGACCGTTCCTGGATCACTTGGTATGGAAAAAGAGTTCTCTGGCTTCCGCCAGAATATCGACCTAGATGTTCGTTGACTGCGAGTCAGGTTATTGCGATGGGCTGTTATTCGGGCGATGTTCTCATAATTCAATTCAATTCCGATACATGCCCAATTTCTAGCTAGATGAAGTAGAAGTTGCTTATGGTTTTATTCTTTCTAATTCCCTTTTTAATCTCTATTTCACTGAGGGGTTCGGGGGGCCGTGTGATTATATGTAACCGCTGCTGCCTGAATGTAACATTGCACCCTAAGAGTCTCATCTAGGTGAATGCTTCGCTGACGCATTTTCGCTCGCCGGCTGATGACAAAAATGGCGAACCGGCCCCGCTGGAAGACTGATCGACCTCCCATCTACACGCCATCGTCCAACTTGTCGGCTAGGGAAGGTCCACCTTCCCAAGATCCCGGGGAGGTCAGTCATGTGTGTCGTCCGGCCTCGAATCTCGTCGTAGTCTTTTGAGTGGGGAGGACTGTACCACAGCTGAGTTGTGTCTCATCCTGCGCGCAATCGGTCCCTCGTATGGGCTAGACGGCATTACAGCCATGCTGCTATTGGCTATCTCATACCCCCTCGTCTGATCTTCTCGGCGAGACGCCGGACGCCAGGCATACCACTTGCTGCCTAGCCAGACGATGACTGCGGCGTCGGTTTTCCATGGTGTCTGCGGTATTTTCCGCATTAGTTACCCTTACTCTTTCATCTACACAGGGGCCCTTCAAGCTAAAATTAAGCGAGTCACGTCGTCCGCGTTGTCGCTCTCATTACCTCTGTAGATTCAGAGGTCGTCGTGATGGAAGAATATTGCTGTTGGTGGTGATATAGGTGCAATTCCTGGCACCTGATCTTACGTCCTTTCCAAAATTAGATCTTTGTGTCAGATGGCGGCCGGGAGAGCGCAGAATTGGTGTTGGCGACGACTTGAAGATCTAAATTTAGCCCTTTCGCATCGAGAACAGGTCCTATTTGGGCCCCGGGGTCTAAAACAGAGTTTGCAAAGAAAGCTTGAGACAAGGAGTCTGCTGGTCAAAGGTCGTCCTCAGGCAGAATCAGCCGAGCGCAGAGTTAACGTGACGGAATGTCAGCCTAGATGTTGGGCAAACTCCACACTGACCTCTAGCCATACAAGTGACATTGAGGCATTTTTCTCATTAGAGTACTATCGAAGATTGAACCGACTCCGTGAGAAGTCTGATGCCCTCATGGCTGAATTCCCAACTCGTTCTTGCCTGGCCCCTACCAACGCGTCCCATACAGCCATCGGTGCCGGCTATCAAGTCTGGAATGTCTCAGTCAATGGTGGAGACCCCCATGATAGATTGAAACAGTCGTATGCGTAATAGGCCCCGACTCGCACAAGGAGTCAGCATCCTGAAGGAGGCGTAGGAAAGGTACGCATAAATGAAATGGCGTGGCGATATGGTTTGCAATGAAGATGAGTAACTGGAGAGGCGAAAAGTAGTCATCCGAAAACACACGCGAGCCTTATTCTCTCTGCGACAGAATTTGGAATGCAGATTGTGTGGCCTTAGAGCCCCAAAAAACGCGGGCTGCGTGACGCTCAGTTCACGACATGTGGGAACAGATGGTCGTCCTGACCAGTGCGTTAGCCCGTTAGAGAAGGTTGGCCGCGATGCAGAAACAGAGAATTTCGAGCCGATGAAAAGCGACGAGGGGGACGGTTGATTTTATAGAGTGAAGATTTCGGCCACAGTAGACGTCAAGTCAACTCCGTTTGACCGCTCGCGCATAAAAGAGGGTCGCGCTTTCTAAGCTCTAGGCCAGAGACAGTAATTCGACCGCTGCTTTTCTATCCCAAACTCTCCAGCCCGGGCTTGCAGGGGAAGTCAGATTACGTCAGCGGCACCAACTGGGGCAGCCGCCTGAGGGCCCAACTTCCTCCTGCCAAGGGGGAGCCTCTTCAGGAAGGTGCCGTTTCAGGCTCCGGGGAAAATGCTGAATCGCCGCAAGGGACCTCCCGCTCTTTTTCTCACCCCCGGCTCACCTTCGGCTCACCCCGACTCCGGCGCCTAGAGTGGGGTGAGCTGGATGCAGAATCATGAAAACCAGCATGCACCTTGACCCAGATCTAGATTCTTGAAGGCAAACTCGCTGGTCCATGGACTCGCGTTCATCCTCCATCTGCATTGAGAAATGTTCGAAGAGAAGGCTCAGGAAGATGAAAGGGTCTGGTCGGCGTATGCGAGGGGCCTCATCTGGTGTTTCGCTGGGGAAAACTCCTCGTAGACGACCGTCAAAGTTGGCCGAATTGGCTATTGAAGCGAGGTATATCGTACAATTATCTGTGAAAGAGTACCGGAAGAAGAAGGAACCGTTGACAGAAAAGGCATTCGGCAATTTCAAGAACAAGCCTTTCCCCATATGCGTCAGAACAGCTGTTGGAAGGGGCTGCATAAAGGCCATGAACTCGCACAACTCTTTCGGCGTACCGCTGCCGGGTGAGTATGTCACGAAAGAGCCATATGCCCCATTGTTGCTAGGAACACCTCGAGATAGACGAGTGGTACTGCACAAATCTTGAGCAGTTGTAGAAAAGTGTCTCGCGAGAGCGCTATTTTGGGCCTGGGCGACGAGCCTGGTCCAAGATGCTGTTAGCATGAATAGCCAGTGTAGATGGATCACAGTAGAATTGCATGCGCCCGCCATGATCTTTCTTTCCGGCCAACAGGCTCAGCATCTTGTCAAATTTGTAGAATGAGATACCCACTTTTACAAGATCTATATCCTTCTCAGTGTAGACATTATAAGCGCTAAGAACTGTCACCAATTCTGTCAGTCCTGTCACAAGGCTGAAGATATGGGAACTATACTCGGAATATCATCGAGGGCATCTAGCTTGCGGATGACTAGAATCTCTAAAAGACATTCGCTGTTCCCAAAGCCGCTGACTACGACTCGGAAAAGTTTAGGCAAAACATTAACGCCACCTGGTATGGAGGTTGATCCTCTCGGCGAAGTACAGTCACCCCGCAAACGGTTCTCCAGTCGAAGGAACAATGTTCTCCTCATGAGCCCTGCTGTACACCAAGAGCTGTCATTGCCGGCCTCTTCAGTACATCCCTCTACCAAGCTTCATCTGTGAAGGCCAAAGGGCGATATTTGAATATCCGATATCGGGATGGCAGCTGGCGGTGCGAATGGAGCTCCAGGGGAGCCGGGGTCAGTCTCCTCGGACTACGACCTCGGGAAGTTAATCGAGTCAAACAGTGGCCTGCGGCAGGGTCTGACGTCTTATGGCGATGCCCATTTTTCTCTGTTTTTACGGAAAGTCTTCATCAAAGCTCTGGGTTACACTGAAGATGCACTTTCGCGACCTATCATCGGTGTGATCAACACATATTCTAGCTTCAGTCCCTGCCATGGAAATGTACCTCAGCTCATAGAGGCCGTTAAGAGAGGTGTGCAGTTGCAGGGAGGGTTGTGTATAGATTTCCCTACCATCAGCTTGCACGAGTCGTTCGCTTCACCGACCAGTATGTTTTTGCGGAATCTAATGAGCATGGATACGGAGGAGATGATTCGGGCCCAGCCTGTTGATGCATGCGTCATGATCGGGGGTACGTTCCATCCCTGCGACTTGGACTGATGTAGGCGCTTTCTCACCACATAACAGGCTGTGACAAGACTGTCCCTGCGCAAATCATGGGTGGAATTTCGGCCAATAAGCCTGTGTTGCCGCTCATTACCGGACCAATGATGACCGGTAGCCACAAAGGCACGCGAATAGGTGCCTGTACGGACTGCAGAAATAACTGGGCTGCTTTCAGAGCTGGTGAGATAGACGTTGACGAGATCTCTGCGATCAACGAGGAGCTTGCGCCATCGGTACGAACCTATCTACTTGTGTCTCTAGGCTGGCCATACCCGTCTCTGAGCTGGCGCTGACATATCCCAGGCCGGCACTTGTGGTGTGATGGGGACTGCTAGTACAATGGCATGTATTACTGCTGCCCTAGGTCTCATCCCATTGAGAGGCGGCGCTACTGCTGCTGCAGTGTCTTCGACAAGGCTACGTATCGCCGAGGAGACTGGGGCACTGGCTGTCAAAATCGCCACCGGAAAGCCAACTCAGGGCCTGCAATCTATTCTTTCGCGAGAGTCATTCATCAATGCGATAATCGTGCTACAAGCTATTGGCGGATCTACTAACGCGGTAGTGCACCTTCTGGCCATTGTCAACCGACATCCTGCCCTACAAGGCAAAATTACTCTTCAGACGATCGACGAGATTGGCCGTAAAGTACCGCTACTCATAGATTTGAAGCCTTCCGGAGACAATTACATGACCGAATTCCATAATGCAGGCGGAATGCTTGCGTTGCTGCATACGCTCCGGCCCCTACTTCATTTGGACGCCATGACTCTTACTGGAAGAACACTGGGAGAGACTCTCGATGCTACGCCATTCAGAACATTCTCATTGGCCAGTGAGATTATTCGACCGCTATCCAACCCACTATACCCATCGTCCTCACTAGTTGTCCTTCGCGGCAATCTGGCCCCTAATGGAGCTGTCATGAAGGCGTCGGCGTCGAAAGACCGGAGACTGCTGAAGCATTCTGGTCCAGCATGTGTTTTTGAGAACTCAATTGACCTTGCAGCTCGAATTGACAAAGAGAACCTGGAAGTCAGCCCAGACTCTGTGCTGATATTGAAAGGCATTGGTCCAATTGGGAATCCGGGTATGCCTGAGGCAGGCGTCATTCCTATTCCACGAAAGCTAGGAGTACAAGGCGTCAAAGACATGCTGAGAATTTCTGATGGAAGAATGAGTGGAACGGCTGGTGGCACCATCATACTTCACGCGAGCCCAGAATCCGCAATGCCTGAATCGGTCTTCGCAGTCGTCAGAAGTGGCGATATCATAACTTGTGATGTGGAGAAACGGCTGTTGCAGGTCAGTGTCAGCGACGCGGAGATCCAGAAGCGTGTCTCCGAGCGGGCGGCAGAACTGAAAAGCAAAGGGGAGGCCGCGCAAGGGCTGTCCGAATCAGCATCAAGAAGAGGGTACCGTGGCCTATATCGACGCCGGGTCAATCAAGCCCACGAGGGCGCCGACTTCGACTTTCTGACAGCTAGCGGCCCCAAAGAGTGGTAGCGACGAAACCAGGCGACCGTTAAGGAACAAGCTCGCTTGTAACCTGACTATGGCCTGGTAGTGGTAACGACAGCGCCGGGAGCTTGCACGGGAATAAGAAGTAGACTGGTCCCGACTAGTCAAAGTCTAGTCCGAATCAGGCATTATGATACCTGGGAATAAACTGAGGTAGATGCCTGAGTTTGAGAATGGCATTGCACGGAATCACCGAGGTACACGGCCTTGACGGAGTAGTCAAGGCAAAGATTAACACCTCTTCCTCTGTCGCCATGCACCTTCCAACTACTAAATTCAGCGAGAGTCAGCATGTGATATCGAAAGGGGAGCAACGATTGGTCCCTAGAGCTGTATATTACACATGCAGCGTAACCTTTCATCGGTAGACTTTTCGTTTGAAGGGGACGACATGGAATACTGCGTGCCGCGGTCCAGTTTGCTCAATATAGAGCTCATTCACTTACTCCAGCCGCTCAGAAAGACTGCGATAGATTCTTTGAACTCCTCCCCATAGCAATCCTATACCCAGTCACCCATAATGCCTACCAACGGTCAGCATACTGGTATTGTAAACCCCCAACCCACCGTCTAACCAGCTAACGCACCACTCTCCCAGCGGGAACAAACCCGAAAATACGGCCTCGCCGACTTCGTCCCAATAGCCCATAAAATGCTAGACCTGTGGTCCCAGCCCCAGTCTTCCGTCCTCCTCCCCGACGTCCTTGGCATCTACTCCCCGACCATGCCTTCCTCATGCGCCGCTCGAGCCTCGACAGCATCGTCGCCCTCCGCCAGCGATGGTTCGGGGCCAACCAACCCTACACCTGCACCGCCCGAGCCGTGTACCCCACGAGTAACGGCACCGTGGTCGGATTTGTGGCGACGGGCCAGGAATTCCAGTACAGCGCGTGTCTGGTGTTGGATGTTAGTGAGGGGACCGGGCTGGTGGAGAATGTGGAGGACTATTATATGAATGCGTGGTATCACAGTTGCGACTTTGAAGGGTATAGGAGCCAGCCAGCCGTGGGGGAGAAGAAGTGAAAGATTTCACGGGGTTTTGATGGGATTGGCGGAGGACATCGTGGGCAAGATCAACGTTGTGTGAGAAAAGTAACATTCACCGCGAACTGCTTTCTAAGTTCTTCCCTCCATTCGCTACGTTCAACCTACCCAAGCCATTCGGAGTCTTTCACTAACTTACTCATCCTTCTCCTCCTTGACCTCCGTCAAGAGCCCCGTCTTGACATCAAGATTGTACCCCAGCACTTTAGTGTCCTTGCCCAAAAACGGCCATGCCTTGAGCAAAGCCACGTCCTCTCTGACGCTTTCATCCACACTATCGACATCCTGTTAGCCAAAATACACACACCCACTTGCTCTCGCTTGGCTTAGGACTTACTCCGTAATCTCTCCAAATGACATCTTCTCGATCTCATCACCCCTCTCCGGAACCCTCTTCTTCAACATCTCTCTCACCTCCTCGTCAAGCACCAGCGTGGTCCCACAGTCTGCTGCCGCGTTAGCTAGCTAGCTAGCTATAATGACAAGAGGTTAGTGGTGGTTCCACACTCACCGGTGTGATGAACAACAACGATGGCCGCGATGCCGGCGATGGCATCCAGGGTCGCGATTGAGCGGAGGGCATCGGAGGCGCGACCACCTGCATTGCGGATGATTGCTGCATCTAAGAGGCCATCAGCACAATTATCAAAGCTAGTAACATGACTGGTGTATTGAACACGGAAGAGGATTCGGACTAACCGCCTCGGTTGAGACCAAAGTACTGCTCTGGGACGACGCGGGGGTCGCTGCATGACACTGGTGTTGTAGGTGTTAGCTGAGAGATGCTGAGATGAGAAGCGCAAACAGGAAAGCTATGCGAAGACATACAGATGACGAGGCCTCCAGCTCCAGAACCGCGGGCCTTCTTGCGGATGTCTACAAGGGCGGGAGGACTCAGAGGAGTATTCAACTTCCTGGTAGGGCGTCCCATTAGATCAAGCTGGTCAATCGAGTGGTTCGAGTCTCCTCGTTCAAACTCACCTGTTTCGCTCGAGTAGCATTTGAACTCTCTGATCAGCCATGTTGCGAGCAGAGTGTGAGAACTTTACTAGCTGGAGCCGAGCGTAAGATAGATATGAGGTGCAATGACTGAAATGGGAAATGGAAGTCAGGAAGGCTGTTAGAAGACCGTACGAGCACTACCAGCAGGCTCTTCAAACGGGATATCAGAGCACCTATATACCGTGCAGCTGGTCGGGGGATCCTGTCCATCGACACGAACCGCGGGCTGCAATCAGTTCTTGGCCTCGGAGCGATTACTCATATCCTTGCTCCCATGCTCCTCTACTAACATCTTACGCGCGTTTCGCTAATATCAATGCATGCTGGACGCGGTGACGCGAAGCATGGAAGCAGGTTTGTTGCCTAGCGTCTGCACCGGGGGAACAAGGCCAAGACTGTATGTGTCAGCTGCAAGCTGTTTACTATTCGGGTAGCCGGGTCTGCCAAGCACCAATGAGACGCAAGCGATCGACTGCAGTCAAGGCCCAGACTCCATTGTACGGTCAGAGCTCCCCGTATCATGCAAGTCAGTTGATTTCCAACCCACAGTTCCTTACGCAACTGATCCAAGGTGATAGAAGTGTTGCTCTTGTGGGTCAAAGTGGACCTTGTAATGCATTGGTGCTTTTTGATCAGCCATGTGGTAATTTCCTTTTGCTAGCATTAGTCTCCTTCCACGTACTCCCTAGTCGGCAGTTTTCCCACTGATTTCTCACGCCGTTATAAATTTCGGCCGTATTTCTGCCTCAACGTCGATTGCTACCTCGGCCAAGAGTAAAGCCATTAGAGAGAACCCCCGCAGCTTCATTGTTGCCCTCCTGCTGTCGCAGCAATCTGCCTCGCCCACATATTCTTGTTCTAATGTCGACTGACAATCTCTTCAGTCGCGGCGTATTGGTCATTTGTGTGGCACAGGCCGACGGTAATTTGCAGGCGATTTGAGGGGGTTTTGGATCCTTCAATCCAATACGCTCAGAACAGGATTGCAGCTGATAGCTCCTACCATGTGATAGAGCACATTGAGCCAATGCGCACAATTGTGGTAGTTGGAGGCTTTTTGCCACGGCTCTAGCTCATACAAGGGTGAGTTGCCACAGACCTCAATATTGTTACACGATTGAGATGACAGCGAGGACCGAAGACTTCGATAATGTGAGTCTTGGGTTGTGGTGCAATGTGCGTATAGAACACAAACAGACCAGCTCTTCTGCCTGGGCGTCACAATTTCGACATGGGCTTCTTCTGGTGAATGGCCTCGTCGATAATGCGCATGGCTACAGCCAGTCTGTGATCCTGTTGTCGAGGAGCGATGACTTGGACACTGAGAGGGGTGCCGAGGTACACTGTCCTGTCCACCGTCTTCTCATCCCATAATTCTCTGTTTCTTTTGTCCCAACTTCCAATGATTTTCCCGCCCATCTCTTTCCCAAGCTCTAAATCGTTCTCGTTGAAGTCTCGGACAGGAACGGTGCCAGCGGGATAGTCGAGTAGAACGAAGCTGGACGTATAGCCGACAGCATTCCATCTATCAATTTCAGGGACTGGGTGAGCGGCCACAGGGCACACCATAGCATCGATCTTCCTCACCCTGCCAGAATCTGTGTTCGAGTTCCACACATCCAGCATCTCCCTTTCCAAACCTGTTCGCCGCGCCTGCAGTTCTGCAACTTCTTTCAGCGACCTCGGCTTTCCCCGTTTAAACCTGCCCACCATCCATGGGACTAATGGTTCTCCAGTCTTTTCGAGCAGGTCTGCCATTGCCTCTCCACCGTCAATGCCAAAGAACTGGTTGATCAGGCTCTGACACTTCGTCCATGCTGGTGGTGTCGGCACATCCACGACCTGCACGCCTGGCGTCCTCCTCAGCATCTCGGCTACCTCATCAATCACCTTCCGGATTGGGGGCAGCAACTCGCAGTTCCCGTCTCCTCTCATAATCCCAATAACAAACTTGTCGTTCTTACCACTTCCCGTCACTGCCATTCCGCTGGCCCACGTCCCAGGCACACAATCTTCACCCCATAACTCCGCCCGAGGTACAATCTGTTGCATCACGAAGTCGATGTCCTCGACACTCCTCGCTAGGGGTCCCGCGACGGCCTGCATGCCTATACGGCTTATTCCAGCTACACCGCCGGCATCTTGTTGCTTGCCATACGGAACTCGGCCGTTGCTCGGCTTGAACCCATAAACGCCGTTGCACATTGCGGGAATACGTATACTCCCGCCAATATCCGTGCCCCAGCCCACCATACATCCTTTCATTGCTACCATGACGCCTTCTCCACCCGAGCTGCCTCCAGCGGTCATACGGCGATTGATTGGGTTCATTGTTCGCCCAAAGACATTGTTATGCGAATCTAGCGCTGCCAGCGTTTGCGGAACATTGGTCTTGGCTATGATGACACAGCCCAAGCTTAAAAGGAGGTCGACAAGTGTAGAGTTAGACGTAGCAGGTTTGAAGCATAAGGAGGCTAGGCCAAGGGAGGAGTCGACGCCGATGATATTGAATGAATCTTTGACTGTTATTGGAAGTCCGTGTAGAGGACCCATCGGATTCCCATTGGAGGATAGGTAGTTGTCCAGCTCTTTCGCTCTAGCCAGGGCAGAAGTGAAGAGGGGTTCAGTCAGGCAATTGGTGACTTGCTGGGCAATAGCTGCTCTTTTACAGAACGCCGTGGTAACGGCTAGGCAGGTAAGCTTGTTCGTCGAGAGTGCGTCTACCAAGGTTTTCGCGTTGTAGAGTTCCGTAATAGCAAGCTCAGAAGGCGATAGGATGCGCCCGTCAAGCGGGATGTGGAGCACCGGCTGGGAGCCATACTGAGGGCCCTCTTTGGGGAGATTACGCAGACGCCATTTCCTAGGTATGGCTGCAGCTCGTTGAGCTTGCTTGCGGCGGGCGATGTCTCTCCAAGGTGCTTCGGTGGAGGTCATTGTGACTAAGGGCAGTTTCCCAGTGGACCAGCAATGTCTCAGGCCGTGTCGTGTAAAGATATCCCAGGGTGATAGTACGCTTCTGTGGCCAGAATATACACATACAGGGCAATGCCTCACTTGGGGGAGAAATGCTACATATGTTCCACAAGAGGAGTACACCCCGCACGAGGGTTGGAGCTTTTGTCAAAGCCTCGGCTGAAGGACAGCATGCGCTTTCAAACGACTCGCCTTAGAAAGATGGAAAGAACAACTATTCTAGTATACATCCTGCGCTGCTCGAAAGTGTCCACTGGCTAGCGTGAGAAAGGCTTCAAGCCGTCGAAGGGTCAAGTCTCCAAGCGCAAGAGGGGCAATATTTGGGTTTGTGCAAATTCTGAATTGTGCGATGTTCTCGTTCGCCTAGCATATTCGACGCAATAGTACTACTTTTTGTTTATCTACAAGAATTCTATGACAAAGGTCGTCTTGAAACGGACGATAATTAATGACTCCTCCACGTAGAACCGAGGCTGATCTTGCTTCGGTCGGTATTCAGAGGCACATAAGGAGCTAACAGCTCCGCGATCCCCAACGCCGGCGAGTGTCCCACTATCTGGGCAAAGAAATCTCATGGAAGAGGCCGCAATTTTTTTTACTGCTGCTGCTGTTGTTGTTGTTGCTGTTGTGGTTGTTGCGGTTGTTGTGATTGTTGCTGGTGCTGTTGGTGCTGCTGGTGCTGCGGGTGCTGTGGGTGCGGCATTATCATGATAGTATTCGGCCATAGTGCTGCTGTGTTCGAATCGTCCCATCCACTCAATTGGAGAAAAGCATCAGCATGCTGGTCTGATAAATGTGGTTGATACCCTAGGTAGTTTCCAGGCCCGAGCATCGACGAGCCCATATGTGGTAGCTGTGGTGCATCCTCATGATACTCCACGGTGCTGCCGCCATAAACAGGACCATGGTGGCTGGGCGTCGTCTGGTACCCCGTCTCTGGGCTAGTATGATCTATTTGCGGATATTGCCAAGGACCAGTATACACTGGCGGAGGAGGTGCTGACGAGACTGATCCTGCTCGGGCCTGACCACTTTCGCCCGCTGTTAGAGAGCTAGTTGGGCCATAACCGTTCGTTTGTACATACTTGGCTGCTGGAGCCTGAGTTTGATTCACGGTCGGCTGAAGTCCGTTTCGTTCGACGTCTTGTCCTTTCAGATAGCCATTCGGCATAGAAGAGTTGGCATTCAAGGCGGCTTGCGCTTCGATAAGGACTTTTTCGACCCGCGGCTTGAAAGTGCGATAGTAGAGTTCGCCGGTGCCTAGTGCCTGTCAGAATGGGAGTTGCCTCGCACCAATTGTGAAAGGCCAAACACTCACGTAAAACACGATCTGCCACCCCCATGATCGTTAACCAATCGTACAACTCCTTTTTCATTGCACTAAAGCGCTCCCTCGTTAGTTGATCCTTCCGCCGCCTGTGTATTTGCAAAGTGACTCCAAATGCCAGGACGTAGCCAACTGTGCTGTGCCACGTAAAGTCCACTCCCTTGTATATGTTGAACAACGCAGTTGAATTTTTCAAAAGCCGGTCAGCAGCTTCGTGGCACTGGTCTAGATTTTTTTCCATGACTTCTGGTGAGGTGGTAGTGCAAAGGCGAGGGTGATGCAGTATCAGCTGGAACTCGGCCGTCCAGGAGTCGATGTGGTGTGTTGCTGCTTTGATGCTGGGGTCTTGTGGCTCTACCGAAGTGTCCTTGGTCCAATTCCGGCGGAGGTCGACAACCTTCGCATTTAGTGCTTCTAGGTTCTTGAGATAGTCTGAAGCCGGTCTCCTCACTGAGATGAAGTCGTTGTAGAGTTCTATCAGAAGAGGCACCAATTTCGAGGCATATATCCCAGCCCAGAACGTACATCTTCCAGTTCGGGATTTTGCAATTGCGTTCTCGGATATCTCGAAGTCTTCTAGTGCTATAGGTAGCTCGACACCGATATCATCCATCCTCATTGGCATTGGCCGTCCAAGCTTTGAAGCAGTCTCGACATTGATGCCCAAGACTGCCCAGAACACGCGCTTACGCATCTCCAGGGCTAACGGACTTTCTTGCAGCCCAAGTTCACTAGGCGGGCGGTGATATCCTGCATCAATAAATCTGTTGAGGACATGTGTACTGAAGTGCCAAGTGTAGGCGGGCTTGGGTAAGCAGCGGGCGTGAAGCAATAACAAGGCCATGCCCTGCATAGCCTCGAGGCTACCATCCAGCCAGAGCTCGCACATAACGCTCAAACCGTAGTGAAACATGTAATGCGAGTCTTTCATCTTCTCCCTGGCGACAGCAGGGTTGCGAACGGCTACTTGAAAATTGTAGTTGGCTAAGATAAGTATGATGATGGCCATCTGGACACGAGATGGCACATACCCGTGGTCGTAGATTTTCCCTAGCTGTACTTTGATCAGCACCATGACATGGTAAATGCAGATATTGAATTTTACCAATTCCAGCGTAGTTGGCCCATGCAAAACGGGCACATATGTGTTGACAGTTCCGAGAAAGCCTAAAACGCTCGTGAAAGCTTCTTCTCTCGACGGTAGAGCTGGCTTTTCAGGCCTTTGGTGGCCACTCAATGTCCGCACGAAGCTGCTCATCGATTGATTGTAGATAGGTGCGCTTCCGAAGTCTGAATCAGCCATGTCCGGCCAATTGAAAGCTGCAACGTCGATCTCGTCTTCGCCAATATCGACCAAGGTGCCATGAATTGGGCCACGGCACGGCCCACCGCTGCCACGGCTTGAGGCCAAGGAATTGTTCTGTTGGTCGAAGGGTTGCTTGTGCTGGAGGCCGCCGTATCCACTGGTCGGAGCAGCAGGTAGGTCTTGATATGCACTGCTCGCCGCCAGTTCAGCATCGTCGAGATGCCCATATTTGTTCACATAAACTGCGAGGTGTCTCTTTAATGCCATAAGCTCAACTTCCAATCGATCTGCTTGGCCTCTCTCGGTGGCGCGTCCAGTGATTCGATCGGTGGTGACGCATCGCAAGTTCTTCTGTTGACAGGCCGAGCAGCCAGAAGCATTTGCATCGCATCGCATCTTCCGCTCCTGTAGACAGCAGACGTATTAGTTGAAGGAGCAAACCCAAACGGAGGGACTCAGCATCGAGTAATTGGAGACGAAACAGATTGAAGCAGCCAGGAGTCTGGGGGAGCTCCACCGTGATGCCGCCCGAGAGGCTGACAACGGAAAGAAAACACCACGTTTGGAGGGCGCTATATCATTTCTCGAGCCCATTGGAGAGAGAGATAGGAGTGAAGGACCTTCTGCCAGGTTCCTGACAAGTTCGGTCACGACGTACCTTGCACCTATCGCACGCCTGCCCGGTGCGCGAGGCCGATTGGTACTTCTTACGGACGGCATCGCTGTAGTCTGCAGGCAGCTCAGCGGCACCTTTGAACTTCTTCGGTGGAGGACCACCGTCGCCAGTGGATTGCCGTTTCTGTGGATTTGAGTCCATCTGCACTTGTCCGGAATATGCCGTGGATGGTAGTAATGCGGGCTGCAGAAGGAGGTTACATGCAGATGATCCTGGCCTCCTTGGGCCGTCGCCCAGCGGGTTTTATGCACGGACCACATCAAGTTTGTTGTAATCAGACATCTCAGCGTCTTGGCGTTTCAGTTTCTCAGCTTCATTGAGGATGAGAAGTTCAAGCCAGCTTTACTCAGAAGACAATTCATTACATCCAGGTTCAAGATAGCATCAAGTCGTCCATCATCAGTCCCAAACCAAGCCGTACCGGGCTCTAAATGCAACGGCCGCTCCTAAGATGACAAGAGTGAATCCTAATCGTGGTCCTCTTTCCACCACCAGCTCCCGACAGCCCCATTACCTGACCAATCTTCCGTCCCTAGCGACAGTCTGGAACCTGAGTTTGTTGCCATACCTGTAGTGGCCACCTTTCTGCAGCCAAGGTATTAGATTCTTGCACTGACTGACATCGAACAGTTGGAGCTTGTGACAACCCTCAACCACCACTTCAACTCCATTGCCAGTCACGCGAACACAACCTCGGACCGAGAGTTCTCGTAGAGATAACAAATGCAGGCCAATGCTTCGCAATGAAGGATCTGAGACCGCAGAGCCGCAGAACGAGAGATTGAGATGAGTAAGGTTCGGACAACCCAAAGCGAGAACCTCAGTTGCGGTATCTGAGAGGGCACAGCAGAATGACTAGCTCTGTCAGTATCTCGTTGTCAACGTATGTAAGCTATCTTACCAAGTCAAGCTCTTGCAACCCCTTCGCGGCGTGGGTCAGGGAGATAATCGCATTGTCGGTTAAGTATGTACAGTCAGCTAAGCAAAGCTTTCGAAGTCGTGAAAAGTGTGCGTTCCCCCAGTATTGAAATCCGGCATCGGTAATTGTTGTACAGCGCGTAAGGTCAACATATTCGATTCGTGAAGCAGCATGAGAAGCAATATGATGCATTGAACGATCAGTGACGTGCTTGCAATAGGACAGAGTGATACTCTTTAGTTCTGGACATCCGAAGACCGTGCCCGGTGGCGGCTGAGTGGAGTTCTGTCCTGAAGAAACGCGGGTATTGAGCGAAGGACGCTCCTTCAAGTGATGGTGGGGAGGAGAATACGGTACCACCCACCCAACAATCCTAGCCAATAAGGTATCGCTGACCTTGCGGCAATTGCTGAGGTCGACCTCTTGCAAGCCTTTCGCCATATTGGCCATTTCCAGTATCGCTGGTGCGGTAACGTCCCACACACTCTTCATTCGCCACGATCGTACATTAGTTCCGCATATTGAAGATAGAGAAGCAAAGCCTTCGTCCGTAATATGAAAGCAATTACTGATATCGATGATTCGTGGTCGCGCTCCCACAAATGGACATATGCTCTTGGACAGGACCTGGTCAGTTATTTTCCGATTGTAGACTGATAAGTCTAGGTAGTGGAACAGTTCAGGAGATTTCGTCAAGATTTGTTGCCAGTGTAGAGAAACTGCTCGCAAACGGATCAAGTCGCAGAGCTCCATGTGCTTGAATATAGTGACCAGCACTTTGTCAGGCAATCCCCCTTCGTTAGCGCGCTTAGGGGTTCGCTGTCTCAGCCTTAATCTTTTCAGTGTTGCAAATGGATCGGAGAATAGTAGTCCGCCTTTCTGATCTGAGGGCGATGGAGTCCCCGTGCGAGAGCTGCGCGGTGAGCTACGAGGCGAACTGCTTTTCTTGCTACCATCCGTAGATATCTCTTCGGGCGATATGGGAGCCAATGAGCCTCTCCTCGAACGTGAGCGTACCTTATCCAGCCCAAAACTGACAAATGGATCGGGGTCTGATGGACGCGCGACAGGCTTCTCTTCCGCCTTTGACGGCCTGTGGGGACTGCTGACTTCCGCGTCGTTGAAGGTCACTCGCGGCGGAGCTTGCTGTTTGTGCGCCTTGGTCCATGTATCGCCGATAGCCAGCTCGTCGATGTCAGGTGCCGAATCAATATCTTTCATGATCACATCGTTGTCCGATGCTTCTTTTAGCCTCCGCTTAGCCGTAGCTTCAACCTGTTGCCGCACATTGGGTGGACAGAGGTTCCAAAATTCATCCAACACGTCTCCGGTAATGATTAAGCACTCAACAGAGGAGACAGATCGCACTGTTGCGGTCCGCCGGTCCGCCAGTGCCAGACTGACGACCTCCCCAAAGTATTGGCCTGGCTTCAATCGAGCTTTGACATGCGGTGTTCGTGGAACGTCTTTAACGCGACTGTTCTTTCGTGTTGAGTTAGAAATGTGCCTCTCGTCCAACACTTCCACCTCGCCCTTTACGATGAAGTATATCTCCCGTCCCATAGAGTCCTGTTTTATAATGTCTGCGAATGGCTCAAACGTACGAGGCTGGGCATTCAATCCTAGGAAGTGTAGCATTTCCGCCGGCAAAGCCGCGAATAGCGGGAGCTCCTTCAGTAATGACCGAACGTTGATAAGGCCATTTCCTAGAGCACTGGAGGTTGAGACGCCTTTCGCACCAGGGCTTGGAGACTTTCGTTTCTTAGTCGCGCCATTGGGTCCCAATTCATTGCCCGAGTCGTCCATTTCGTCGGCACCGGGCTCACGTGCTCGCTTTGATCCACGGCGTCCGGGGAGTCGAACTTCAGCTCGCATCTGGATTTTCTTTTTCTCCAAAATCGTGAGTCTTTCCTGTGCCTCTTCTCGGATTGCTCGCTCGACATCTGGGTATGCGGGAAGGACCTTCCTGAGGTCTTCCTTTTTCAACACCACCAACAGACATCGCGTTCGCGCGATTACTGTGGCCGTGCGAGGCCTGTCCATCAGAATTCCAATCTCTCCAAAGAATGCTCCTGGCTTCAACTCCGCATAGGTGCTCTCGCCGTCTCGAGAAGTGACCGCTACGGCCCCCCTAACCAGCCAGTACATTGCTTTGGCATCATCTCCCTCCGTCAGGATGTAGTCGTTCGGGGCATGCATTTGTGGTCGCAAGAGAAGGCCGATCTCGGCCAAGAAGGAGTCGGGCGTTGACTGGAATAAAGGAAAGGAGCGTATTCTGTCAATTAGGTCCAACGGCATTCCTTGAATCTGTGATGTGGCTAGTGGTGATTGCCGGACCGGTCGTGAAGGGTTGACTACTGAATCAAAGCTTCTCACAAGGCTGACATCCGCTGACAATGGGGCGGCGGTCTTGCCAGCGTAGGGAGAGTGCCCCGGGCGCCCATGATGTCTGCGCATCGTGAGAGCCGTGGCCAGCAGTCGGCGTTGAGGTGATTCAAGTCGGCCGTGAATGGGGCCCACTGTCTCGCTGTTAATTTCGACAGGTTATAATGTCTGGATCATCTTGCGGAGCAATAAACACTCCCACCGCCTGATCGCGATCCCCAATGAAGTGCTTCTTGCTCGGATAACGCTCATCGATACGTGATGAGTCGGAGGAGGCGGTCGTAACCAGCCCAGGTGGGCGAAGTGGATGATGGTTGCTCACGATGGCTGAATCTGCAATACAATCGTCGGGCCGGGTGCTGAAGGAGAAAAAAAAGGATGAGGTAGGAGATCGAGCGGCGCGTGAGGAAGTCGGCGAAGTTTCAGGAGGTGGGCTTCGAGGTAACGCGAAATTTCGAAGCGGATGGACTACGCGCAACACAGGGCTTGAGTATAAGGTGCTGCTTGTCGAAAAGACGACGATATCGGGCAAACAATGATTGTGCGTAGTGTTGAACTTTGGTTCAAGAACAAACAGGGCAAACCACATGGCCTGGCTAGACCCATGGTGACACGCGCGGTGGCTTCCCGGCTCCACTTCTTAGGCTACGTCCAAGCCTTCCAGAACTCTGGAAGCACGGGTCGAAGACGCTTGGGCCCCGAAAACTTTTCCCTGGAACAAGAGGTTCAGGGGTTCCGGCCCCTTAGTTCAATAGATGGCGTCTGACGAATAAGCAGTCAAAGCTTTTACTCTCCGTGTACGATCACAGCCTATGAAGCACACATGTCGATGACTTGAAATTGCATAGATTGCCGCAATCTATTATGGAGGGATAAGGGTATGCCAAAAGGCTGGTTGTACGATTGGGAGGGCATGGCAACGATGGGAAGGCAGAACCCAGACACACGTTTTGGTAGAAAGCCTGCTTATTGTCTATCTCGCTATCTCTAATAGATGCTCAAAAGACAGTTCTTGCGCCAATAAAGGGCTAGTGACCAACTGGCCCCACCACATTGTGCTCCTATTGGTACCTCCACGAACACATTCTCGAGCGCGCATTGCCTAAATACACTGATCTCTGACCTTCGGCGTCCTTAACTACCTCGTGCTCGCCCGTCACCTCTCCGCAGTCCAAGTCACCAGACTCCGCCCTGGCATACTGAATCAGCAATCCCCTCTATTCATCGTGCTATGAAGAGTCCGCCATGGCCAAACATAGTCCCATACTCATGGTCATCTTGACAAGCGTTGCATCTGCACGGCCCAGGCACCTGACTGAGATCGTGTTTGACGTGTTCTCTGTGTTGGTCTTATTTGGGATACAAAATGCGAGCCCAATATAGTGGTGGTATTACAGTTCCGAAGTTCCAGTACCACTGTGCGGGAATCTTTGCTAAACTCTGATGGTGGAGATAAATTAGGCTGCTTGAATGTATTCCAATCATCGACAGTGCTCTCACATCAGACGCGATATCCATTGGGACATCATATGTGATGCAGAAATAATGGAGGTCAAGTTGAGACATTAGTCGAGGCCTACAATGAATGTGTTCCATGACATCAAGCTCTCCGCGGCCGGGGATTTGCACTTCGTTGAGCGTGTTTGGTTACTCCGTGAGAAGATCGCTGAAATTATGCCGGATTGTTCGGCTGCGTCTGGACAGGAGAGCCTTGTTAAGAGACAGATGGAGCAAGTACATGCTCGAAAGAAGGAGCTTGCTGGGATGCCTCCCGAAATCTTGAAAGACGAACCTGCTGGAGCGGCGAGCTAGCTCCAGGGCCAGTCGGCGTGTCGCCAGATGACATTATGTCATCCAAGGACAAAATTCCAGTAGATTTCGATAGCCCAGCACGATCGACAGGGAATTCCTGCGCAGAACCGCCCTGAGCATTTGTTGAAGGGCCATTGTAAGACACAGCTGGTAGTGCTGCGTGCCAAGTGTCCTCTCTGCGACGACGAACCAGCGTCTTGCGAAGCTGCTGTAGTACTTGCATATTTTTGTCCACAGAAGATGCTGGCGGATGCTGGTCGTATGTCGAGGGCGCCTGGATGCCCCAAGTGTCCTCTCTCTGACGCCTCGCGTAGCGACCCTGACGCATCGTCAGGCTCACGACTTTTTTGTTGTGTTTAGATTGTTGAGGGAGCTCTATGGCCGTGAGATGAGTTAGATTTTTAGCAGACGTGTGCAGCTCGACTTTTGAATGCCCTGAGGGATGCTCAGTATGCTTAAAGATGGATTGCGCATTCGCAAGTGGTCGAACGTAGCGGAAAAGAGAATTTGGCGGCCGGATCTATCTGCTTTAAAGAGCCATAGTTGTGACCCACGATCGCGTGCAAGAGACTCCAGCGATGTGCGGCAAATAGTTCGACGACCTCCAAACGGGTGATCACCATTGGACTGTATCACACAAGTCGTAATCAACCTCTGTCTCTATTTTGAAGGAGTGCCAGGAGCGCCTGCACTGGCACGAGCACAGTCCAGGGAGTCTTTGATGGTTAGGTGAATGTGTCAAATCTCGACAGCCGAACTCCCTCCAAACATTCTCCTCCAAGCCCAATCAATGTAGGCAGGCCTGTTTCCCCTCAAGCTCGCCGCCAAATCCTGGACTATCCCATAGAGCAGTGAGTACTTCAGCGCTGTTTTGGCTGTTCGGGCTGCAGTGAACTTGTCCAAACCCCTTTTCCAGCTGTAGATTCCAGCAGTTGACATCGCTGCCACGATTGTGCTTGCGGCATCTCGCTGCCCATTGGCGACATCGTCATCCCCTTTTGCAAAAAGTCGCCCTCGAGATCGATCGACGATTTCCTCGCAACACATGAAGATTGTAGCCCATCCACAGAGTACACCCCCAAGCTTGACTCCTTCTTTCACTCCTCCTATGATCGAATGGTAGTTTTTGCTCTTGTGGTAGAGATACCATCCCGTCTGTGTTGTAGGAAGACGATGAGCATTCTCGGCTCGGTAGCGGTACGCCGCTATAGGGCCTCCATGAGCTGCACCCAGACTGAAGCCTACAATGAATGAGGACGTCAGGAGGAGAGGAGCGCGAACGATGAACGGGATCGAGAGTCGCTCGTTTGCGTAGCCTGTGATAGCTGGGAAATTTTGTACTTCCGGTTCGTTGACAGATTGGGATATCTCTTCCGAGAGATTTGGATCTGCCTTCTCGATTGGCGGAGTCTGCGAAGGAGTTCCAGGTGGAGGGGCTTTTATCGAGGCGAAGGGCCACATTGCAGATTTGCGGCACCAGAGTTGCGCCAGGCGCGCAGACTGCTCGGCGTCAAAGTATGTAGTTGTGCCCCAGATCAAGCTAGAGCATTGTTGTCCCAGCCAAAGGGCGTAGCTCTCCCTCAAATCGGGGAGAAAGATGCCCAAGTTAGCGCAGGTACACGGAGATACATTTCTAAACGCCGATGCAGGCTGGAAGGCAAAGCTTCCTCGACCCCACATATCTTGTGCTAATGTATTAGATATTCCGGAAAGAGACAGCAGCGACCACCATGTTCTGACTCAATAGACTGAAAGATTCTATCTGCCCTACGCTACCGCTGCGTATCTTTTTGCCAGTCTCGCGGGTTGGAAAAGAGCACTGGATAGGTCAACCAAACCTCTAGGAGCAGACTATGGTATTCATACCTGAAAAAGGATCTATTATGTCTCATTGCTAACACTGAATCCTAGGCGACCGCTTCAGAGAAAGATCTTGCCGCCCTCCCAACCCCCGAGCACATCACTCTCCTCCTCAAAAACCACAAGCAAACCGTCCTCCTCTCCGTTACTCCCGAAACGCCCTTTCCTGAAATCAAGTCCCTCCTTCTCGCCGCTCTGAAATCCCGTAATATAGCCTCAATAGACAACACACCCCTCCCGAATGAGCCCGAAGAAATCGAATTCGGCGTCCTACGCAACAAAAAGAACCCGGCCGAAGGATGGGTGCCTCTCGTCATAAAAGAGGTGGAAGTCGGTGATGCGAAAGGAAGCAAGAGGACAGTCGGAGGGAAGAAAGGCATACTGAATGGGAGCCCAGCTGGTGCCAGTCTCGGTGATGGGAGTATGCTCGCTTTCCGTTTCAGGACGAAACCGAAAAAGGATGTACTAGCGCAAGAAGAGGACGACGATGACGACGACGATGGCGAAATGGAGATCGAAGACGATCCAGGATGGAATGTCATCTTGCCGATTTATGATGATGAGGAGTGAATGGATTACAGGCCTGTCACCGAGCCACATTACCCAAAGGTTACGAAGCGATACTGGCAAGGCCTTGGCCGGTGGGAAAGCTCTGATACTGTTATGGGATCAAAGCATGGCATAGCCTCATGCCATTGTGCAAGAGGTCCACCTCGCCGCTTGCAAGTTCACTGTGTTCTCACAAGAATACTATGGACAATGAACAGCTTCGCGACCTGGCATTGTCAATCTAAACTAGCTATTTGTACGCCCTACCCTGGTGACTCCCCAACCCTGGGCCTCTGAAGACATAAAGACCAGAAAGACCTCACCGCCCACGTCACCGGTGTCGCCACAGCCGTCGGCGGACCAGTGTCCCTTCTGTTTCTTCGAGCAGGGCCTTTCACAGGAGGACCGCATGCGGCCGTATGCGCGAATCGACTCGCTCCGGCGCCCACGTGCTCCGAGTCCACCTGAATCAGGCATCCCGCCATGACTACGGCCTTCGTGGTCTGCCTCAGCCTCACTCCGAAACGCCCACAGAAGACGGACCGATCATCTGTCCAGTCCCTACCTGTTATGGGTTAGTCCTCCAAAGCCGAATGCATTACATGAATCACTCGGCCAGGGTGCATAAAGGGCCTTTTTAAGGTCATTGATCCATCGAACTGTCATAGGGCTTTGAGATACATCAACATTAAGTGTCGAATTGTAGAGCTTTGTAACATATGGAAGCGCATCCTAAAGCAAACAACTAACGAGCTTAGAAAATCACACATGCCTTGATTGAGAGTTTCTTGAGTGGAGAGCAAACAAGTATTTCCTTGAGTAACTAGAGACCCTTTTTTGCTATCTTTGACGACCTCCCACGGCCTGATTATAGACGAACTATCCGGATGAGCGAATTATCTGGACAACCAAAATGTCTAGATGGCCTGGATGTTGGCTGATCGTTCTTTCGGAAGCGATCATGCCCTATAGTAATACCTGAACTCTCTAGCTCATACGCCTGTCGCTCCATAGCGATCTCGAACAATTACTAAGTAGGAATTAGCACAATGGTGTTCACTGCCAAGCAGTATGAACTTTGGCGCCTCTAACCCTCCTTCGTCGTTGGCGCGTGGCTCGCCAGGCCATGGACTCTCAGTCTTCATAGGCTCTCACTTGCACCAGCAAAATGCTGACACCAGAAAGTGTTGACACTAAAAAGGCTCTGGCACCAGAAAAGTGCTGACACCAGAAAGGCTCTAGCACCAGTACAAGATTAGCTGTCTGCAGAAGCGCGCCTTTAGACTTCAATTCCTCCACTTATCGCTCCAGATCCTGTCCGCGGACTGGGGCTAAGCCAATTCGACTCGCCGTTCCCCCTTCTCGTATAATAGCCATAAACCAGGCGGTTCGCAAAGTCGAGACTGTCTCGGCTTCGATACCAATCAGCAAGCACTGCGCGCGTCCATATACACATTCGACCTACCTTGATGCCTGAGCCCACCATCATTCAGCTGTCTCTAGATAGCTGATCCTGTACGAGCCGGCGAATAGCAACCGAAGCGCGGCCTACTCGCAACACGTAGTTGTAGCTGCGGGGCACTCGGACCACTAAAGGCGACGTCAGTTTGTGAGTCCAAATTCTGATATGCTCCTTCCATGCGGTCGTTGACCTCATCAACCCGGTCATTTCCAGATGGGGAGTACCAGATATTGCGATATGGTCACATGCGCCGTCACTTGAAGAAGGTTCTAGAAGTGTTGCTGCTTGTTGGCAGAAAGAGCTTCTGCTTCTGCTTGTACAATATTATCACCGAATCAGTATACAATATGGCCCCCGCTTTCACATGAAAGATGTCCGTTCCATGCAGTTCAAATCTAAGGGCCGGGTGTTGCTTGTTCAACCCAGTAGAGGCAAATTTCTATAGATACATGAAGCATCACTTTCTAAAGGTGTCCAGACACTTTGGTAGGATTCATTGTCTAACCGCTTCTGCTCTCTTCTAGACTTTTGAGGTTATCGATGACCAATCTTGTAGAAGGATGATCTAATCCTAAGCGACACCGGAATCCGTCCAAGGCACGCATATACATCTCCTTTGCCTGATCCAGCTTGCTCTGATCATAATATAGGCGGCCGAGATTGTTAACTGTATTGAGAGTTAACGTGTGATCGTGTCCAACTTCTTGCTCGAATCCAGCCAGCGCTCGCTTATGCATCTGCTCCGCCTGATCTAGCTTACCCTGGTCACGATATAGGAGGCCAAGATCATTGACTGCGGTAAGCGTTAACGTGTGATCGTGTCCAACCACTTGCTCGAATCCAGCTAGCGCTCGCTTGTACATCTGCTCCGCTTGATCTAGCTTGCCTTGATGCCGATAGACGCTACCGAATTCGTTGACCGTAACAAGCGTTGTTATGTTATCGTAGCCAAATGCTTGCTCCTTTCCGGCCAGCGCTCGCTCGTACATCTGCTCTGCCTGATCTAGCTTACTCTGAGTAACATATAGAAGACCGAGGTTGTTAACCGTATAAAGTGTTAACCTGCGGTTGCGGCTAAATGTATACTCGTATCTCGTTAGCACTCGTTTGTACATCTGCTCCGCCTGATCCAGCTTGCCCTGATTAGCATATACAAAGCCGAGACTATTGACCGTCCGAAGAGTCGATATATGATCGTGTCCAAGTGCTAGCTCTTTCCCTGCTAATGTTCGCTCGAGCATTTTCTCCGCCTGATCCAGCTGGCTCCAGTTATTGTATAGGCGCCCTAAAGCGTGGCGGATGTCGAGGACTTTCTCATTTAATGTAGATGCCTCCCAGAGCTTTCGAAATCGTTCATCCTCCAGTCTGTTAACGTGTGGTAATAGTCGTCGAGTAATCGTCCAGTACTGCGGATCGTCGTCATCAGGTATGTTGTCCACGATGCAGTTCAAAGCTGCCAAGAAGGCGTTTTGGTCTGCGTCAAAGTGCTCGAAGATCCAATCGTGGACGCATGGGTGGATACTATACGAGCCCGCGGTAGTTCCTATCAGACTGTAGTCCTGTAGCTTCATCATCGCACGATCGAAACGGATTTTGCTGGCTGTGACTCGACCCATCCAAGCCGGTCTACCATCCGCGTTTGTCCGAATTAATTCGTACCAGATATCTTTATTGCTGAAATAAGCCAGAAATTGGAACAAATCTGCTGCATCAGTGTCTAGCCTGCGCACCTGCTCAAACGAGATTATCCAAGTTGATGACAGTGTACGATCTTTATATTCGAGCAGCTCTTCGGAACCAGGACCACACAAATCGGTCCACGCAGATTCATAGAGCCGTAGATACTCCGTACATGAAACATTCGTCTGACCGAGGTAGACCCCGGCCGTTGCTAGGGTGAGTGGAAGGCCATCAAGCCGGACTGCTAAACGTCGGGCATCCGCGTCTGTCTCTCAGTCAATATGCAGCCACAAGATCCTCGGCTACGCACAAACCTGAAGAAAGATCTCGACCTGCACGCTGTGATAAGACGGCGAGGCCTGAGTTAACGTCCTGGAGATTTTGAAGCATCAGTCGTTGAGTGAAAGTCAGCTTGGGAGATCTCGTCGTAATCAGGATGTACCCTTGTACCCGATAAGGAAAGAAAGATCGAATATCAAACCCGGTCGGTGAGCGGATATTGGGTAGCGCAGGATCATCATAGTTATCAAAGATCAGAAGCCATTGGGTATTCCACTCCTCAGACAGCCAGCGACGCACTCTTTCAACCTGTAACCGTTCTTCTTCGGCGCTGGTAGCAAGCGCAACACTTTCAGCAAATATTACTCCGCACAAAGCGGACATGCTTTGCCGTAGACTAAGCTCATCCTTGGCATTAACCCAGAATACGGATGTGTATCGATGGCCATGTTGTCGAGCGAATGCTAAAGACAGTTGTGTTTTGCCTAAGCCACCCATACCGACCTGTGGATCCTTATTAGCCCGTATCGGCGATAGCTGGGGCAATTTCGACAGTGGTAGTCGGAAAGCATAGCCATCAAAGGACATGCGGGCTTTGTTCTGCATACAAGTTTCCAAGGCTATGTAAAGCCCGGAGCATATCGTGACAAAGACTGAATCAATTCCGGCTACCACTGATACAGTTTTGAAGGAACGGGACTACTTACGATGCTCACCATCTTCTGCGAAAGTGGATGATGCTCCGGCGACAACCACTCGCTGAGCTGCTGTACCTCCGCTTTACGTCCAATAAAGGCATCAGGCTCAATCTGCGGTGCCTGTCCAAGACACAGGCCAAATGTATTCTGCGAGGGCGGGTTCTGGACGTTCAGTCTGGCAAGCTCTTGGAGGATACGATCGCCGACGTCGATGATACTGGTTGTTTGATGCAGCACAAGTACTTCAATGCCATTATGGATCTTCTCTACCGCTCGCTCCACCTTTTCGTCTTTGGCCAGGCTTTGTAGTCCCTTGAGCGTTTTCTCGATTCGCGACGCACTGGCCGCCGGTACGATACGGTCAAGACATCCTTGTAAGACGCTGAATTGATTCAGAATACTGTTTACGAGCCGGTCGAGGTCTTTCGCGACTTTTTCTTGAACGTAACCAGCTTGTGCTCGAGTTTGAATACGTCGCAGCGTCTGGTTAAGGAGAGGGAGTCGATCGGCGAGAGAGCGGAAGGATTTTGGGATATCGGACGTAGAGTCAGCGAAATCGTTGATGCGGGAGACGATTTTGACACCCAAGTCAACAAGAGAAGCAATGGAGGCGACCAGCCCTACCACCGCAGCTGCTTCCGCCATCTACAATAACGCTGTCTGAGCGTCAAAGCTCTTCAGGGGTGTCGGCTCAATATCAATCATAGACATTGTGCTCTCCTCAAGATAAGATGAAGTTGATTTTGACACTGCGAGGCTGTGCCGAAGGCGCAGGTCGCTTACAGCAAAATCACATCAATCTGCGGATGCGCCGCAGCAGGCTGAGCCAAGTGCGAGGCTAACTTGAGGGAATATCTACACAGCGTCATGCGAAAGGATCCAGTGCCATAGGATGTACTGTAACAAAGTCAGCTGCGCTGTGGCAAAGGGGGTCGCATGGACTTTAGAAGTCATGAATAGAAGATTGTTAGGCCGTCTTAGTTTGCCTACCCTCTAAAAAGCGTAGTCGACGTACAGAGGCTCTAAGCGCAGTAATGTTGCGATACTTCACTAGAACCCCACCGTATGTGGAAGCGGGATTTAGGCAGCAGCACCAGGTGAGACACCATTCTAAGGAGGTCACCCTGCCTCTACCCCAGCACACGCAGCCGGCTCCCAATGCCTCACCCTAGCCCACTCAGGCTCACCCAGACTCCATACTCCAAGGCCAGCGACCTAACCCACTGAATTATTGACCAGCCTTTCGCGAGCACGCGAAGTACTCGCAGCCTGTAGGGCGATAGATTCACACCTTCTCGTGGTGTCCGGTGTTAGTAACTACAGCGTAGCTACGCTGTAGCAAAGCGAAGCTGAATCCAAAGAGTAGGGGTAGAGATGGGAAAGGCCGTAGGTGCCTTGGAAAGACTACGGGTAAAGATACATCAAGCGGCGATTGTGAGTACCTACGATCATCTACGATCATCGGTGACGCGGCGGTTTCGGTTCCTCCTTTTCCTCCTTCTATATCTCCAAAGCATTCAGCAAGACCAGTCTTCGCAGGTCGGCCTCGACCGAGCGAAAAGAAACACCGCAGTACGACAGGTTACGGCAACAAGAGAATTCGGCACGGCAGGGTTTGGATGAAAAGGAAGCTCTATTAGGCAACAGTCGTGATGGCGCGTTGGGTCCACGACCAAGCGTGGGTTATGAGCTTCTGCGGAAGGCTACGACAGGATCAAAAGAGTCCTGCGACCGGGCCCGACGCCACCACGGCACTGCGAGAAGAATAAAATATCGACGAAATACTACTGCAGGCTACGTTCAATTGCGGGGAGGGTTCTACTGGGCAAAAGTCGCAGGCCTGAAAAGGGGGCACGGCCGGATAAAGCGTGCACTACAAGTTCCTGCGGGGTATTACGGCAGACTCATACGAGTTCTGTGTCGGGTACGAGGCCATTCGAAGTGCTCGGAGGAAAAATAGCCGCCAAGATGGTGATGGATTGAGACGGGAGGACGACGACTACTCTACCCTACGACAATAAAGGGAACATCAGACTACATCTGATCGTAAGTCCCTACAACGACACTTTACGACTTAGTACGAGCGAGTACTACTTGAATCGATGTCCTCCGCTTGGATTATCTACGTTTCTTTAGGGTCTGGAACGAACGGGGGTACAGGGGACTGGCGGCAAACAGAACTGCACACGCAGTAGGATACAAATAATTACGACTCAGTCACTGGAAACCCATTCATCGCCGTCTAAGCCACTGAAGCCTGCACCCCATCGAATCAAGCAACGGAGGGGAGAGCTCCAGGATGCTTCTGTCTATCTACGAGTGAGACGTGGGTAGCATGAAGACGGAGGAGATCGTAACCTTCCGTAAAGGTCGCCTCATGGTATCAAGGAAGATAAACTATAGGTTTTCTTCCCCAGAGGGTTTTCCCGTACATAGATTCTTAGTACTCCCTCATGAGCCATTCAGGCTCGATAGGTGTCAGAATTATTGACCAAGAAACCACTCCTAATCTTTACTTTTCCAACCCTTGGGGGAAGTTTAGAGCGCATTCCCTCCAGTCTCATTAGTGAGTGACTCAGGATCATAAACAGGCTCCTAACTGTAGAGAATCCTGAACAAGCTCCAAGGGGCCTAAACAAGCTCAAATGTGTGAACGGAGCCAAGAGATAGAAAATAGTCCCCTTTTGGGCTCTCACTACCATGTAGGCGGACTAAGATCCTTGTCTAGGGATCGCCTAGTTGACCCAATACTCACTTGGCATGCTAAGTTACCCCAGTTTCGCTATCGTTTAGACAAATTGTCTTTTCGTGGGTTGAGTTGCCCCACATATAAGATAGGGCTGAATACTGATGGGATAAAGCCGTAGAGAACTCTCAGAGACTTCAATCACTACAGCATCACAGCCAAGTTCCAACATGTCGCCATCCTCTCCTCAGTCCAAAAATGCGTACCTCCCTACCTCCCTTCCCGGCTACCTTCCTTCCCTTCTCGTCCTTTCCCCATCCACCCACTCCCTCGCCCCTCCCACTTCCCTCCCCTCCCCGCTTTTTTTGACTTAATATTCCAGGATATCCTCCTTCAAGCTGAACGCAATAGAGCAGTCACTCAGGCGAGCCTTTGATTTCAAAGACAAGACTATTCCAGTACGTCTGCATTACATCCACTATGTCGAGTGAGAAGCACCTCGAGGGGAACACTAGGGAGCTATCGGGGTCTGAAGCTCTGCTCGGTTACGCTCGATCCACCACGGTCCTACCTGAACCGCGAAGTCCAACTTTAGATAGGCTTGCTGGACATTGTCCGGGGGATTTAAGCGCCATCACAAAACGACTTGAAGAGCTTGCGGACCAAAAAGATGCCTATAAGCTCAAGTATGGACAGATGATCAGCAAAGATCAGATACACGATGCAGCAATAGAGCAGCGTCGTACGGAAGAGGACGAAAACTATAAAGCGATTCTTATCCTAGGGTAGTGAGAAAAAAGCGCAACGGACAGGTCGCTCTTCTGAGCGATGAAGAACGCCCAATTCGGTCAGGTCAACGAAGAATGAAATTGCGGTGGAGAATAGCTTGAAGTACAGTTGAATCTACTTTCTCAGCCCTCATTACAGCCCACATGACGAAGTCCAGCCTCACATCTCTAACCAAAATGGTTCTATACCGGGCCAATCTCTGTCCTTCGACCCTCAAAACTATGTATCCAAAAGAGATTCCCAGGTTCCATTCCTCTCGCTCGCTATGAAGGTCCCTCCTTTCAATTAATGCGCATAAACCGGCGCCTTCACCAACACATTTCCGCCTCCACTCGCTCCCCCACCCTTCCCTCTTACCTCCACCGCCACAAACGCCGCAAATCTGATCGTGCCCTCCTTTTCCCGTTCCCGCTCTCGCTCTCGCTCCCTCTCGGCCTTCTCCTGCGCCTCTCTGTCCACCATCCCGGCCTGTCCAGCTCCTCTCCCTCCCTCCCCACCCGTCGGCGGTGGTTTCTTATTCACCAACCCTCCCAGGAAACTCTGCTTCTTCTTATCCTTACTTGACACCCCACTTACACTGTCACTCCTACTCTGGCCTGTCGTCTGTGTCCCCTTCGCAGCCGCCTCTCTAATTTCCGCCTCAATTGCCGCCGGATCCCTCTCGCGTTCCCTATCCTCCGCACTAAGCTTGCTCCCTATACTCTCTCCATCTCCCTGCTCTCCCAAGCTATTGAACTCGCTCTGCGGTGTCACAATCGCCGGGTTCACCAACGGCGGCATCCCTGGCTCGAGCTTCATATACGCATCGACGATTGGCATCCCCGGCATGAAATACTCAATACACACATCTCTCGACTCAATGGGCAAATTCGCCGCAATGCCAATTGCAAGCTCAATGATCATCCCTACACCCGAGTCAAGCCCAGGGGGCGGCGGATCTGTGAGATTCATCTGTAGCGATGCCGTCAATTTCTCCGACAGTCCCTGCGTAAGCACATTCCGGTACTCATTTGCTTGCGCCCCGTTAATGCTATCCTGCAGTCCCTCGAGTGTGGTCAGGCGCCAATTCGTCAGTTTCGTCGTCAGATCATCCCGATGCTCGTCCGACTGGATCGCCGAATTCTGCGCATTACGCCGGATATTCTTCTCGATGATTTTCAGCTGGCTGCTGAGTCCGGCCTCGATTGAAGGGTGGAAGTAGCGGTCCAAGATCTCGTCGACGACCCAGCGTGTGATGCAGGCGCGGCCGACGGCTGTCATTTCTTTCGTGCCAACGGTGTGGGCGTCTCTGTTGACGAAAGGCCCGAGCCAGGGCGGGATGCCTTTCCAGTGCTTGCGGATGTTAAAGCTGAGGTTGTTGATTGCGCCATCGAGCCGGCTGAAGCGAGTGGCGTATTCGTTGTCGTCGAGCGAGGTTTTGGACATGGAGAGACGTTGATTTGCGACTGTGTTTTGGAGCTGGGTTACCTGGGCGTCTTTCTCAAAGTAGTACTTCTTCACCTTGGAGTATTTGGCTTCTGTTGCGCAAATCAGCGATGATATCACAAAGCCGTCAAAGAGTATCTACATACGGAGCTCTTCATGCTTTGCCAATAAAGTTTGGTAATCCGCGGTGTTGGGATCTTCCCGGTTCCGTGAAGATAGAGGTGGCGTACTCCTGCCCTGCTCGTTCTGCAGCATTTGCGATCTGGGCACTTGTGGAGGACCGCCCTGCCGAGACGAGTACGAGTCATGCCCAGTCTCTATCTGGGTAGAGTCTTGTCGTGGAGGGATATTTTGCATGTTGATTTGTTGTCTTGCCCCTTGATTTGGCGGCGGATCACCCCTTGCCATTCCACCTTGTTGTTGTTGTTGCTGCTGCGCAGGCACGGCTTGCGTCGAGTACCTGTTGTTATTGTTTGAGGCAGCAGTCGAGGGTCGAGAGTCGGGAAGGTTTTGTACGGGAAATATCGGCGAGGGAGGCCCGAATGATGCCCGCGAGTTTGGACGTTCGCCTGGCTGCAGCGAAAGACGCTCCGACAGGGACTCTTGGTTGTCTATGTAGATATCGGGGTTCTCTCTTGACGGCGGAGGATGGAAAGCTTGGTACTGTCCCTGCTGAACGTTATATTGTGGAGGAACGTCTTCGTGGTACTGTGGAGATTGGTGTACGGGAACCTGGCTTTGAGGAGAGTCGAATTGGTTTTTCTGATACGCAAGCTGCTTCTGTTCGAGCTGACGATAGTATTGCTCGTGATCAGGTGAGGCTCTGTCGTCGGCTGACTCAATTGGTAAGTTCTCGCTGGACAATTCCAATCCTTCCTGACTCTGTGAAGGGTATCCTATGATGGAGTTCCGAATCTGAGGGTAGTGTGGTGCGGAGGATGGCTGGTCTTGTTGTCCTTGTGACGGTTTCCGCAAGATAGAAGGAGTGCGTCCGAGAGGCTTCGGTGGAGCTTGGCTGCTCGGTGTGTTCTCTTTCGAGCTTGAAGAATGTATGCCAAAAAACCCTCGCTTCGGCTTCTTTTGTTCCTTCTCGGGTCTCATGGGCTGTTGCTGCTCGGTAGGGGGAGGAGGATACTCGTATATCGTGCTGGAGTCGCGCACAAGTGGTTCGGCAATATTCACACTCGGTCTCTGGTAAGCATTACTGCCGCTTCCCACGCGCTGACTTTGCGATCTTGTGATTGTGTGTGCTGGATGCGCCTCGTCGGAATGCGAATAAGACGGCCGGCCCAGGGGTTCGGGTGCTTCGTTGTAGGCCTGTGCTGACGGGGCAGGATACTGATATGTCGGCGAGTGGACCGGAGAATCGTTAGGGGTTTGGTGGGGAGATTTGCCCAGGCTGTGGAGCCCGTCTGGCTGTGAAGTCAACAGTGAAGACTGCGATTTGTTGTGCTTGCCCCCGAAGAGCCGCATTTGAGGAGTGTTGCGTGGGGCTGATTCTAATTAGTGTTTCAGTTGCACTTGACAGCTTCTGACTTCGGGGCTGAAAAGTTGTTTGAGAATCATCGTTTGAGGCTTGATTATGCTCCAGCTATTAATGGAAGATGGCCTGCTCAAGGGCAACCGTGCTATTGGCCCCTCGACAGCTGCCCGCTTGGGGGGTGCGAGGCGTGCTGTTCATCCAGTCCGGTCGATCCCCGATGCGCCTCAGCCCATCCTAAACATTCGCCCCCAATATCCGTCTGGCTACATTTTAGGGTCGTAGAGACAGCTTCGCAATACGGCCAACAAGTAACTTTACACTGCTGAGGCTGACCTAACTTCGCACCCAATGGCATCCGAGAAAATGCTAGCCTAGCACACGAGAAGGGTTTGTTTAGCTCGCTGGCTGCCAAAGTAATCTACGACTTGGATGTCGTCTAATGGTGGAAATGTCGACTGCTGACGAGCTTGACGACTGGAAGGAAATAGAGTACGAAACCACAGCTCTATTAGAAGCCATATACCAGTGAATTTCAGTGTCAAAAAGAGAATACATTTGACAAGTTTGACTCGATAGAGGGGCCTGTGAAGCATTGGAAGCTTGTGCAAGGAGAGAGGCAGGCATTAAAAAGTCGGGTTTTGAACCTATATCCTATGACATAAACATTTTCAAAAACATACTATTTTCCCTTCAATATTCCGCTTCCACTGAGTTCGGCCTCCTTAGCCTGCACAACGAGAAGACTCGTCTCGAACTCCGCTTCTTGAAGCACATTCAGAACATTTGCACTCAGCACGCCGGCCGAAGGATGGTCATAAGACCAACTCGTCGTGTTCCGCATGCCCGAGAGCCCATGGAGGAGGATCTGTTCGGGCTTATCTCCAGTGCTGAACGCACGACCAATGCTCGAAATGGCTGATTTGAGAACTTCGGCTGGCTGGCCCACACTCTCTTCAAAGACGACTCGTGTGACGAGCGCTGCCGGCAAATTTGACTTCGTGGCGCGGAAGAAGAACGCAGCATCATTAGTTACATTCTGGGACCCGCTGGCCGAAGATGATGGTTCAGTTACAAGTAATATGGTAACAGTGACATCCTCATTGCAAGCGACCTGCAAAGCCAGGCGGACAGCAAAGTAGTCATCTTCTCCACCAAAGAAGGGTACCAGGAGGTGAAAGCCACTGTTCGATGGAGTGGAGGCCGGCTTCTGGTGGTCCTGATTACTTTGCAGGCTGATCCCCGTAGGGGTTCTTGTCAGCATTCGAGTTGGGCGCTCCTGTCCTCGAATGCGGAGGGCCCTGGACGCTGGTAAGATGCTACGATCGACGAAAACTCCAACGTGCATGTTACCGGCCTTCTCGAAGGTCTCATCAACGAATGATGCGAAAGCGTTATTGGCAAGCGGATCACTCCATTGGTTGGCCTCAGTAAAAGAAGGTTGCTCACTCATGCTCCCGGTTTCGCTCCAAGGGATGATAACGAGATCCGAAGCTGAGTCCCTGGCTTGGCTGAGCAGGGTGTTTGCATAAGAATGTTCGGGGATGACAGAAACGCCGCCCGTGGTATCGAGGTTGTTTAGCGTGGCAAAAGCTTGGAATGCTTTGATAATGGGATCACGACTGGCATAGCTTTGGATCTCTGAGACTTGCATCACACTCGAATCACGGTCTGTCAACTCGAACAGGCGTAGACCATGCATTTTTAGAGGGCTTTGAAGCTTCTGAAGTGCAACATCGGCTTCTTTAGTGTTTGGCACTGCTTTGTCTTCGAAGTTGGGATGCTGGCGAATCTTTCGTGTCGATGTGGCGGTAGGGTTACCCATCAAAGAGACCAAGGTGAATAAACCGGGCAAGCCATCGAGTCGTAGGTACACTAACAATTTTCGTGCGACGGTTGGTCTGCTGGTTTCACTCGAGTCCTTTGCCCGGCTGCTTGAGGTGTCGCCGGGTAATATTGGGTTTCCGTCCCAATCGATTTTCCCTTTCTTCCACATGTCAAGCTTGTCCTGGTACCATTTAGGGTACAGGAGGGTAGTAAGAGGTGTTGTCGCAAACGTTGTGGCCAAAGCCATGACTACAAAGATGGTAAAAGTTCTCGTGCTCAGGATCTTTGCCTGTAAGCCGATGTTCAACACGATCAGCTCAACTAAGCCCTTGCAGCTCATCAGAACTCCAATAGTGAGTGATTCTCGGAAGACAAGCCCGTTAAGCCATGAAGCAAAAGTGCCACCGGCAATCTTCGCAGTAAATGCGATTGAGGTGACTCCCACTACATAAGCCCACGTGATGCCATTGTCCAATAGTCCGAGATTCGTACTTAGGCCAGACAATGCAAAGTAGAGAGGCAGCAACAGTACACTGACGAGGTCTTCGATTTTCTCCGTCAATTTGATGGCAAATCCTCCTTCGTGAGGGCAGATGAGGCCGACCATGAAAGCCCCAAAAATTGGATGGATGCCGATTACGCCAGTAAAGAAGGCTGAGGCAAGCACCATAAGTACTGTCAAAGCGACGACAGATTGGGATGGACCATTCTGCAAGGAACCCGTCCTCCGCAAGATCCACAAGAAGGCGGGCCGTATTCCGAAAACTAGGAGAAGTGCATAACCCACAGCCACGAAAAGAATCCAAAGAGCCGTGATACCAGCACCAGAATTGACCAGGGCCACGCATAAGGCGAGCAATATCCAACCGGTAACATCGTTTCCAATACCTGCACTGAGTACAACAACCCCTACAGGGGTTTGAAGAAGCTTCAGCTCGGTGAGAATTCGGCAAAGCACTGGAAATGCCTGTGGCTGAGTTAGCATAGCGGAAACGTGCTTAGTCCAGGCATACCGTAATAGCCATGGCGACGCCGATAAAAAGCATATACACTGGAAAACTGATAGGCTTGATGCCCTTTTCATCTCGGAATTGGTTATAAAGCCCCCATGCAATGGCACAGCCAAGCCCGAATGGAAGTGCCATACCAGCGGCACCGACGCTCAATGCAATCCGCCAATTACTCACAAGGAACCTCAAATCAGTCTCTAGACCCACGAGGAACAAAAACAATACTAGGCCCAAATTGGCTGCCAATGTTAGAGCGGGCATCGAGGCCGTTGGGAATATGGTATTGTTGAAACCGGGAATTCGACCCATCACAGAAGGACCCAGTAAAATGCCCGCAATGACTTCCGCAATGACTCGTGGCTGCCGCAGTCGAGACAAAGGAAAGTGCAAGATCCTGCAAAAGATGAGGATAATGGAGGCCTAAGTCACGGATTTCCTCAGCGTGAATGTTACGATTGGGAATTTGAAGAAAGCCAACCTGTATGATGAAGAGTATGATTGGGTTCGTCGGGTTGTAAATAGTTGGATTGCCTCCCTCTAGAATGCCTCCTTGAGGGGGAGCCCTGAGGGTGCTACTGGCCGTGGCACTGGCGCTGATGGTCTTGGTCACCATTTCGGTGACTGTTTTTGTCGCCATCGTCGGAAAGGCCTGTTGCAATCTCACCTTGCACGAGTGCGAGATACTCTAGGCAGACCCGCAGTTGATCAACGGGCAATGAGGTTGAAAGAAGACGCGACACGAAAGGAGGATGGTCTTCTATTGTATCTCAACAGATTTACCAATTACTGAGGGTCAGATGACGGTCTGGTATATGGGCAGCCTGGATGGTCACGCGTGATTCTAATTGGGTCCCGCCAGACGTACCCCGTACTGTGCTGCACGGTACCGAGTAAAGTGGTGGGGGTTTCTTGAGCTTTTGAGTGGGCTAAATGAGATCCTCTAAATGCGGTTGCATAGAAATCGAAGGGGCGGCGAAGGAAGAGGTGTGGTGGGAAGGGAATGTTAGTGCTGATTCACGTGCTTCTCGCCTCACTCCCCCGCTTCGATGCGAGGTACGGTATGAGGAGGGGGTTGCTGTGCAAGGGTAAGGTAAGTTTGAGGGGGTATGCGTAAGTCTGCGTTTTACCTCATTGACTGATCAAAGCAATATGTCGCGTCAAGCGGCGTGGAGTGTCCCAAATAGTCAAAGCTCTACCGTTGTCATGGTAATCACTACCTGACTGCATCAATAGCTGGCTTCGGAACCTGGTCGCAAGTTTCTTTGCCCATGAAGATTTCGATCGATCGATCTCAAGCTCTTCATCATGCAAACAGAGCCTCCTGAGCGCTTGAATGAGAAGTCGCTCGAGGACATTCTACGAGACATTGTTACGTGTCATTTCTGCTACCTGAGAGATTCTGTACACGAAAGCTGCTGTCTGGGCAACCAGCGCCACCCCCTTACCTATGTGGGACGTAGACGGTTCTGGTATGGTCCCTCTACCAAATGTGGCAGCTGTTTTCCGTGACAGACATCGAGACTGCTAAAGAAGATCTCGCCGCTGCTACTTCTGATACGGCAGCCGAAATCAAAGTGCACTTGCACCACAGACTAGCCGACTTACTCTATCAGCGGTACATGCGGCGTGAGGATTATTTGGACAAGGAACGGGATTTGGTCAACGGCGCAACTTTACACATTGCCTCTGCGCGCGATCTCGCCGGGAGAGACTCGCCTTCGTCAGCCTTGTATGCTTCGGAATTGCGGGAGAAGGAGGAAGGGATTCGTGTCTGGGGCGTGTACTCTCATTTTGGCATGTGAACTTCCTGCATGTGGGCCGATAGAGAGCTCTTGGCCAGCCTATGACTCTTCTACCCCATGTTCCGGTGCTGCCTGATGAGACTGACTTCAAGGACAAAACATCGGCATTGGTGGTCAAGCGTATTTCTTACCCACATCTGGCTTCGAGCAGTGGTCGCCCTCAAAAAGTCATTTGAAGCCGCTCACTGTTAGTGACCCCGACCGTAACCTTTTCCTTCCACGTGTCCAACCGAGATACACCGGCGCCGGTATTCTCAAGCCTTTGAGTTGGTTTGGAATTGATGGCTAGAACCACGAGTTCACCGACGGAAGACCAGCTATTTGAGACACCCTTACTCAAGGCCAGTGCTGCGACTGTAGCAAGGGCGATAGCTGCTTGGCCGAGGAGTACCGCAACAGCAAACCTCTTCGTCACGGTGCTTATGCCATATCCGTAGCCATAGCGTGAGAACGCTATGTCCAGTCTGGTCCAATTGGATACAGCAGCCATAGCCTGCGCTCCATCCAGAACATCTCCATTCTCATCTGATGTATCCTCATAATCCTCTAACAAAAGTGCGCTTGACTTATTCACTAGCAAAATCGACAAACTCTGTCCGCTGCCAACTCGAGCAAGGCCATCAGCTAGAGCCAACGCCAAAATGCCAGAATTTACCTCATTAACGTTTTTTACACAGGCGCTCGCAGAGTCTGATTGTAAGAGGGACTCCATTGAAGTCGAAGACTCCGAAAGGTTAAGATTTAATGACTCTGCCCAATCGATTCCAATGTATAAAGGCCGAGAGCAAATTCCTTTTTGGAATAGACTAGACACGTGGCTTTGGACAGCACTAACAAGATGATTGGGTCGGCCACGCGGCCTGCATGCAGGGAATTCAGTTCGAGTGCACTGGATTGCTTGGTCAGCATCCCCCCAGCCCATTCCTAATGATTGGCCAACGTGCGCAGGGAAGAGAATAAGGTGTGAACGCTGCAACAGACGTTGAGGATAGAATTAGCGATAAAAAGCTGATATTGGAGGACGCACCTCATCAAATATTGCCCTTTGGTACTTTTAAGTATTCCTCGTGACTGCGAAGAAGGTAGAATTACGAGGGCGCTCATTCAAAAAGCATTGAAGAGTTCCCAGGATGTGTCAAGGACCCATGCACGCCTTCCTCAAGGCTGTCCCAAAATGCGAACACCATATGCAGTACGGATTCCCCATTCGCACACCGACCCTGATAAGTGGCTGAAAGCGTCTAGCTTAGAAGGCTCCCTTGAGCCATCCCTGCTGTTCAAATTGGCCAAGGAGAACGGGATAAAGCTACCAGCTGACACAGACCCTGCCTTCGCCTCGATTGAGTCCCTTTTGGAACGATACAAACATTTCACCTCTCTCGATGACTTCCTACACTACTACTTCATTGGTATGTCGGCGTTGATCAAGGAGTCTGATTTCGAAGCCCTTGCGTGGGAATATTTCGTCCGAGCGAAAGCAGATGGCGTAATCCATGCAGAAGTCTTTATGGACCCCGAAGCCCATGAGGAGCGTGGGATTGAGTATTCGACTGTTGTCAATGGTTTCACAGCAGCATGCAAGCGTGCCGAAATGGAGCTGGGCATCACCACAGAGCTCATTGTCTGTTTTCTGCGGCATCTGCCAGTCTCCAGTGCCGAGGCTACGTATCAAAAGGCATTGCCAGATCTCAAGTCGGGGCGCCTCTCCGGCATTGGTTTGTCGTCGACGGAGAAAGGTAACCCGCCACATTTATTCCAGTCAATATACGCGTCAGCTGAAGCAGAGGGAATCCGTCGCACCGCTCACGCGGGCGAGGAGGCCGATGTGAGTTACATGCGCGGTGCGCTAGAAAGCCTCCGCGTCCAACGAGTGGATCACGGTATCAAACTTGTTGACGACCTGAGCCTAATGGCTGATTTTGTCCGACAACAAGTGCTGATCACCATGTGCCCCCTTTCGAATCTTCGGCTCCAATGTGTTAAGGATATCAAAGAACTGCCAATTAGGGCATATCTCAACAATCGTGTCAGATTCTCCATCAACAGCGACGATCCCGCATACTTTGGCGGCTACATTCTAGCCAACTACTGCGCCGTCCAGGAAGCGTTCGACCTGGACGTAGAGGAGTGGACATCGATTATCATGGCCAGCATTCATGGAAGCTGGTGCAGCGAAGCGAGAAAGGATGAGATGTTCGGAATCTTCACCGAAGTCCTCGCCGAAGTTTCTAGACCACCGCCAACGGAATAATGTATGGTCTGAAGCATCGTAAAGCGGGTGGTTCGCTGATCGCAAAATGGAGAAATCCGATATTGGCGCAGCTTTCCTGCTCCGAAATACCTAGTCAGAGATACCTTGATATCCCCAGACCCCTCTCAATCGCCGCGACGCTCGTCATCATGCCCAGCTGCTAATTTTCACCCAGTCTTCGCCCAATGTCACGTTTCTTGCCGTTTCGCAACTCGCCTATTATGGGTTCACCGCGGTCCGCACCAGCCTTTACTTCTCCTCCACCTTGCTCATCTGCTCCTGCGACATGGCTTGCCTTGATTTCCTCGTTCTGCTCCGTCCCACCCACAGCCTGGTTCACCTCTGAAGCGGCCGGCTTAAAATCCTGATTCACCCAATGTAACGCCGCCATCTGCCTCGGAGTCAACTTTAGGTACACATTCCCATTTTTATCAGCTTCTCCGCCACTCCCTTGCTTCTGTGCCTTTTCCCTCGAAGCTCCGACTTCTTCGAGGCTTTCGTCAGCGCCTTTCTCGTGCTCATCGCGGTAGTCTCCGTCTTCGTCCTTTTGATGTGTCAGTAAAGCCTCGACCACGACGAGGATGACGTTGCTTCTCACCTGCTTTGCTGCTTTTCCCGTTTTGCTCTCAATAAGCTCGCTGCCCTTGCCGAGTTGGAGGTACTCCCCATCATTGACGGTCGCGATGCCCATCTTTCTGCCACGCTTGGTGGCAGACTTCGCCTTGAGGTCGTTGATGGTGACGATAGGCATAGCTAGTCTGTGATTGAGCCCAACCTGACCTATGATCAAGGAGCGGCCTGGAAAGGAAAGCTTGAGATTAAATTTGAGCAAGAGTGTTGTGATTTGTGAGAGAGGCTGCTGCAAAATAAGGTCGAGGAGTCGGGAAAGAATTTTGAGCACCTTCGCGGATCATGTCGACTTTGTGGCATTAGGTTATTGAAACTAGTGTAAATTCACTTGCAGAGGTCTCTTTCTCTCATCCCGTCATCCCGTTTGATGGATGCCGCCAAATGGCTTCGCTCTCATAGGTCCATGACACTGAGCCCTGCTACAATCTTCTAGTCACAGCGGGCTCAAAATCCTCTGCGCATTCACCTCATTTTATGTCACTCCATTCTCACATCACCATACACCCATTCGATTTTATCCACCACCTCTTGCGCTTTACAGCCCTACCAGGGATCTTAAAGGAAGCTACAGCCTCTCTTTCCTCGTGCTACTTAACTTCATCAGTGCACCGGCCAACATTTGCGCCCCAGTGAAAACACCGGTTCTGACTAGCTGCCAGTGTATCGGTCTTCACAACGAGCAGTCTAGCAACGGTGGTCATTTCGATCCCGATGCTACCGAAGTAGATAGGCCCTCAGAGTATGGGCGTCGAGATAGATCAACTTCCAAGAATCGGGATGAGGGTTCAACTTATTGACCATGAACAAGAAGGTCAGTGGTAGAAGAGGTCCTGGAGCGGACGGTGGAGGCGCAAGGATGAGCCGATGGAAAGACCGCCATTAGAGCTAATCTTAGAATTTGCCGAAGATAGAGCTGCTGGATGCGTTTCTTCGGACAGCCACCACCGCATTTATGTTCCTGATTCCACTCATGGTGTTATTTGTGGGCTCATTCTTGATGTAGGTTTTATCATGCTGCTTTGTATGGGACACCAGTCCTGCAATTTCTCGTTGCGATGGAAATTGTTCTGGATAGGCTCAGACAGCGTGATGGAGATGTGTTAGTATGCTACGGGGACTGAAGAAGCGCGACGGCGACAAGATGTGAAGATAGAAGACTCTGCAGATGCAAAATAGGATTAGGGCGCAGATACAACGAGCTGCAACAGGAGCGGAAGAGATGTCACGATGTCTGGGGCCTGTTGTGAAGTTGAAAACCCGGCGGGAAAGATTGCAGGTAGAATGAATAAGTGAGCGCCATCCATCGAGGACTGAGGTTGGGAGACAAACAACTTGTTCACATTCCAAATTTGACGCCCTGCCCCAGAAGTTTTTCAGACTTCTCCACAGCAGTACGCAGGGAGATTTTGGAAGCTGCATGTCTTCATTCGGTCAACCTACGTATCCTTCCCTGAATGGCTTGCAACGTCCGTGATCAGCCATTCAACAAGCTTAAACTCATGCAGTAGCCCTGGTCCTCCTTGTCTCCCTAACATTAGCCACTGGCTCCCGGCTCTTCTTGAGGGGTGTAACCTTCTTTGCTCTGGCTGACTTTTCTGCAATGGCGTTGCCGTTATTGTTTCCCGACACAGTCCTACTGCTGCGTCCTGCCACCTTCGACAACGCGCCTTTCTTGCTTTTATTGGCCAAACCATTTGTTTTGGCTCGCAGTGGGGACGGAGAGGGCTCGCGCGAAGAAGGGTCAGCATCCATTTCGTCAACATCAGCGTTATCATTGACCTCGTCAGGATCTTGAGCTTCGTTCTCTTTCTTACTATCGGCTTGTTCGGCGTTAACTTTGGCTCCATCTGCTTTCTCTGTATGCGGAGTGCTTTGCTCAATTTTAGCTTGTGACTTTTTCGTGCTAGCCTTGTCAACTTCCAACATCTCAGCATCGTCGTCATCACTATCTCGATCTGCATATGAAATGGCGGCAGCGCTCGATTTCCGAGCGCTCTTTCGAGAGGGCACCTCGCTCGCAGGTGCTTCATCACTCTTGCGCTTCTTTTGTGCCTTGGGTGTCTTGCTGACAGCGCTGGCCTTCCGCATAGGCAATGCAGAAGCCCTTTTCACTCTCTTTGCGGGCTTTTCGTCATCGGTTAGGTCACGTTCCTTCGAGTCGCTCTTGCGCTTTCTATCCGCCGTTTTCAGGTTTTGACCAAAACCGCCTTTGCTCAACTTCATGTATGCTTTCACGAAGCGCTCAAGATCATCTGCGACTTCTTCCGGTAAGAAATTCCTGTCTGCGATTTCCTGCGCCACGGTGTGGCTGGGTAATGCGGCAAAGAGAGCCGCTGGCAGCCGGAGCTTCCCTGGCCACGTCTGCAAGATATTGATGTTTGCGGCATGGCCCTTTTGGTGCGACAATACATCAGCGTAATTGCGAATGGTAGCTTGCGCCAAGTCAGAGAGAATATAGAGATGTTCGCTCGTTTCCGTCGAGTCTTCCGCTATAGCGTCTTTGGTTTGCTTGACTCGTTGGGCAATGTGGAAGATCAGCGAAAGATTATCTTCATTAGCAATTGTCGAGAGATAGAAACATATGTACTTTGAGTAGTCCACCAGGTCCGGTTGATAGTCTTCTGTGCCCTTCTCCGGAAAGTCTGGATGATGGGCAAGCAAGCTCAGTAGTCTTGCGAACAGCAACTCCATCACATTGTCATGGCCGCTCTTGTTGCCTGGCTGTGTTTGCTGTTGATGTCGCATAAATGCCTGGGCGCGTGACTTCAGCCATGTCACAGTCGACGACTGAAGATCCGTGTCCGGCTCATAGGCTAGCAGAAACAAAACTGTGTACCATCGCTGATTAAGTCGATTCTGACTCAGATACTTCTTGATCTGGTTAACGAATCCGGTTCGCACGGGCAAGAGTCTGTCAAGCGCAACCAGAGCCGTTCCGTTGAATATTGAAGGCGTGACAAGAGCTTCACAGGCACGGAGGTGGCTACAAAGCTTGAGGAGAAGCCGTGCAGCTGTGAGTCTCAATCGAGACTTTTGACGTGGTGGGGTGTCCTTAGACGGGAGCAGCTCTCCTTCGTCGACTATGAGCTTGGAAAGAATGGTATAGAGAGAGTTTACAACCTCTTTCAGAGAAACAGAGTCGGCGTTGTCTTCTTCAGATCGACAGCGGTTGACCAAGATCTTCAGTGCCCATTCTTTAGCGAGCGTCTCCTGGTCAGGAGTGTTGGACCAAGAGTAGCCTTCATTTTTGGCAGAAGGAGCTCGATTCGACAGTAGCGTATCAGTCAGGGCCACTTTGATTATGGCATCGGATTCTGAATTTGCAGCTGCGGGAGCAAGCAGACAAATTTGTGAAATCGCTGCAAGTCGCGTTAAGAAATGCGGCGAAGTATACGTGCAGTCCTTTATCAGCTTCCGTACTAGATCTTTGGCGTACATCTCCTTCTTATCTGCAGCAGCCATGATGATGGAGACGGCATGTTTGGCTGCTTGGGGCGTCCTCGCGTAGAGCGCATAATTCGTCAGTGCGAGGAGAAATTTGCGATCCTTTGAAATCTCTCCTGGAAACTTCCGAGCAAATGCAGCACACGCTTTGAGTGTGTCAGCTGCAGAGGATTGCTCGGCTTTGTCCGCGGTAGGAGCGTGTGTCTCAAGGTCTTTACACATCTCCTGAACGTGAGTTCCAAGGACTTCGGGATTGCGTGTTGAGATCTCTTTCAGCATCTCGTACGCTGTTTCACCAAGACCGTAGTCGTCGGTCCTGGACAGTTTCATGATCGCTGGAACATGACTTCGGTTATACACAATCAAGCTGCATCGATAAAGGATCGGAGTAATTGTGTCGAGTAGCGATACGGTGGCCGATGGTCCATCTCGAACCCGCTTCGTGAGCTCTTTTACAGCATTTGTGACCGTTCGATAGTCATTTTCCGCACTCATCGCATAGCGTATGAGCTGGTAATTGCGACGGTCGTGCATTTTCGCAAACTTCCACAAGTCTGCTGAGACTCGGGCCGAGTCGGGCAAAGTCTTTGATATGGCATCGACGAGTTTCGTCAATTGACTCTTGACAGTTTCTTCATCGCCATCCACAACACCTCCATTGTAGCCTTCGCAGGCTTTGAGGTATGCAGCCATAAGTTTGGTGAAGCCTACCTGCCGGTTTTGCATCATGAAAAAGACCTTCTTAGCTCTATCATCCAAGCTCTTAACAAGTGTCAGAATTCGTTGTACGCGAATAAGGTTAGGATCGGCAGCGTCATCTTCTTGCGAGCCACTATCCTTCTCTTTTACTTGTGAGCGCTCCTGTTTGGATCTGGCTTTGATTGGTGGATAAGTGAGAGGCAGCATAAGCTCGAAAGTGACCCGATCTACCAGCACCTGGATGTCCGGATCACCGGTGTAGACGGAGTCCAGTATTTTGATAGGGATCTGGCCCAGTGTAGAGACAACCTTGTCGCGGCTCTCTTGGATATCATATGAGGCAACGCCCCAAAGGCGACCAAGAACTTTGGCAGCTTGCTCTCGAACAGCGTGCTTTCGATCTTTGATCCTCTCGGCGAGCGCACACATAACTGACCCTTGCTTCTCGATCCCGCCATTGGGTCCAAACTTATTGATGACGTCGGCGAAACTGAAGCTTGCTATCACTTTGATTGCAGATAGCCGGACCTTCTCGTCTGCGTCACCTAGCGTTTGCGCCAGATCCGTCAACAATCTTGTATCTTCTCCGTCATCAAAGCCAATCCCCCCTGCAGATGTCAATAGTATCCGCCCTACTGCCGTGGCCCATGCCGCTCTCACAGAAGGCGATTTATCGAGCCGCCGACCGAGGAAACTTGCATACGCAGCGGCGTGGGTTGAGGAGAAAGGTTTCGGAGACATGGGCACTAGCAATCGATTGAGGTTGGAAAATGGTTGATCGGCGTGCAGTATACTCGCCGGTGGATATGCAACAGGGTCCATATGGGCTGGTGGCGGAGGGCCAGAAACACCGATTCCAGCTGCTACGTCTCCAAGGGTCTCTGTGGCAAGAAGCCGCAAAGAAACGGACTCGGCAGACAGCTCGGCTTCCAATTGTGGAACAACATTTTGGAGGACATCGGGACAGGCGCGCCAAAGTTCTCGAATCAGCTGATGCGCTTTACTGAGTTCTTTGACGTCCTCTGCCTCGTCATCCGATTCGTCCAGGTTCGACATTCGCCGTGCACCATGCTTCGGATGAACGTTCGTCTCTCGCGACGCGGATGCGTCGACTATGACATTGTTGAAGTATTGACTAATTTGACTTGTCATCTTCTCTGGGCAGGTGGTGCAGATCGCTTTAGCCATGTTGTAGGCCGCAGGGTAGTCCTTCAACAGAAGGTTCCCCTGCTTACCATCTTGGACTTCGGCATTCTTCTTAACTCTCCCAGGCGCTTGCTGGGCGCTCCGAGGGTCAACTCTCAGGAACTGGGAAAGAATGACATCCACAACTTCTTGTGGTAAGACGGCCACCTCGTCAATCACGACCACCAACAAATTCGTCATGTTGTACTCAACAGCTCTTTCAATCTCGCCTCCTGTCGAACTTTTCGAGGAGCCTGACACGATATCGAAACATGTCGTGAACAAGGGCAGAATGAGAGCATCTGCGTTGTCGACATCGGTAAGCAGTATGATACTTTTGGTTTCCGCTAAAGACTCGAGGATATAGGCATGCTGGACGTTGTAGGCATCGGAAGGATTGGCAAGGCAGGGTAGTAGTGAGTTGATTATAACCGTGAAGATGTCCTAGGCTCGATTAGCCATATACTTGCCGCTGGTGTCTTTCATTATACCTTGAGTTGAGCATTCTTGAATGGCGCATCCGGGGCACAGAGTCGTAGTATATCCACCACACAGCACGCCGCATACGCCCTGACACCCTTGTCTTTATGTCCTATCAAGTTCGCACTGGCGAGGTCCTGTGCCACTCTCGTGAACGATCTTCTATCAATCTGATCTTGTTCGAGGCTCTTCAGTTCCTGGGACAGAACCTGCAGCCGTGACAAAAGGTCGGCAACGGGTATAGCTTTCCCAGCTCGCCATGTAAGAGGCTCATTGAATTGAAGTCCTGGAATATACGGCACTTCGGACTGTTGATCAGCTGCAGTCGCAGTAGCTTGCCGAATGCGCCCAGGCATGGTGGACCCGTTTGAAGTCAGCGGCAGCTTGCAGCAGGCTCTATGGTCATAAATTGGGCATCTCGACCAATCGAGATTGTTAATCTTATGGGGAAAAGCGAAAAGGTCTGCCGTATATTCCACGTTGCGGAAGGTACTCAGTGTTCATCTTGTGACGATCGCAACTTTATTGGCGCGTCCCACAAACTAGCCACTTCGGCACGCGTCGTGCTCCAACACTATGTCGTCATCTCACCATTGCTACGCTTTATGGACAATTCATGTTTTGGATCTCAGATACCAGTTTCGTCATTAGAGTATCTTGCCCTATGATACATCTTCCAACCTCCGGCGTACCCCCTAGATCTGGTAGAACCAAAGCAATTCTCCTGCCTCCGCCACTCCATTACTGCCTTCCTCTACCTTGCCATGCGCACGCGGAGAAAACAACATGATGCTTCTGGGCCTTTTTCCTCCATCGAAGACTTCTCATTTCACTCTTTTAGACATCCTGTGCATCGCATCTATATAGTGGATCCCCGAAAGGTAGCTCATACCTCACTCTTGGGCGCAAGCTGCTTGCTTCTTCGCCACAAGCAAATGCTGCTGATGGCCGAGAATGTGAACAAGATGCTACCGATCATCAGTGTATGTTGGAGAAAATCACGGGCGCCAATAACTCACCAAAGCGCAATGCTCAGTCCCCAGATCGACTTCATCTCCATGCACGTGCTCTTCGACGTCCCAATCCAGTTGCTATAATCGATGCTGCCATCCTTATTCAGGCTGCTCCCAAGCGCTGCGGTGAAAGCATATGCTGAAGACGAAGTCCCTGACATTTCACCAATGACTTTGCAATCCAGGTAAGACAGCGGCTTGCCGACAACGACTGCGACAACGATGACGGCAATGAGGAACAGACTGTCCAGAATGGTGTTGACCAAAAAAGGGAGGATGTTATCGAGGAAAAGAATGACCGTAATAGCGCAGTAGAGGACCGCAATGCAGACCTGACCAGGTCGTCAGTCCCGCATCTCACAAAGACGGGGCTGGCTTCTTGTGACTTACCACGCTGAGTGTTCCAATTAATACATTGGGAGGAGCAACGTTTGATGAAACCATTTCCGCAATGAAATTTGCGGCCATGCCAATGATGGCAATCATTGAGACGGCTTGAAGTGCCCGTGTGACCTTGAAAGTTGCGCCCAAAGCGCCATAATCCGGGCCACCCATTGTGGAAGTTGAAAGATAGGAAAGTAGATTGAGTAGAGAACGTTGGTGTAGAGATTGTAGACCTATTATCGAAGAGCCGGTCAAGACTTTGTGGTTGGCAGATCTAACAAAGGAAATGCACCAGAAGGGACTGGACTTAGAGAAGGCTTCTGCCCTGGCTTAAGGAAAGTGTGAAGACAGAAATGCAAAATCTCTAATTGGAAGCAGACAGACTATGATTGAGCGTGGTGGTGTGGAAATGAGAAGTTCTTGGTTGAGGTCCGACCTCTTATAAGTACTTCATGATGTGTACCAAGATGCTGGATCAGTTTTTCCATGTACTCAGTTTGAGGCTGGACGTCAAACAATCCCTATGCGGACTACGGACCAATAGCCGAGGAGCTTTTTGGACGTTGCTATTGTGAGATTTTACATCAGACGTTTCACGAGTCAAACATGCTTCATGAATCTTGGAATCTTGGGACGTTCGCTTGGCGACCGTAACGGTCTGTCTGGAAGGTCAGACTGTGGGAAGTTTTGTTTGGTGTCAAGTCTTTGAAAGGCATGTCTAAGAAAAGCCGCAAGCGCCAGGAGAAGTATTGGTCCGAGCGCAGGCGGCAAGACACGAGAGCCTCAACAATGCAGTACCCCGCTTGGCCGACCAGCCCGATCAACAACTCCTGGGAGCGTAAGGAGGCCCACATTGGCTGCATGTGAACCCGGCCTACCAGTGGCCATACAAAGCACAGAATCGCACAGCTTTATTTGAAGTAAGACAGGTCTAGGCGCATCGCCACACAACCCCGGCTGTTGAAACTGTTTGCCAAGATGATTGCTGCGTCTCACGGTTTCTACCGATTGCCTCGGCATCCGTCCAGCACCACTCCATTTGGAGCGATCGGGAGCATTGGCAGTTTTTTGGCTGGCGGTCTCTCATCAAGCTAGAAAGAACTGATAAAGCTACATGTGCCCGAATCAGACAAATGGTAAAATACCGCCATGACAGAGTGTGTAGAAGGATGAGACAACAATGCGAGAAACACTACAATTGAAAAGCACGATGATACGGAAAATCTTGTGCATCGCTCGACAACTTAGGTTATGCGCGGAAAGTGGCTATACTGCCAGTTGAAATTCCTCCTTTGACTTCTTTACACTCTGTCGAATGGCGGGCATTCAGGACATATCGTGCAAGCACTACTGTAAAAAAACATCTTTCTGCTAGCAGTTCGTCGGCGGCTGAAAAGACGATGCAAGAAATTGATCTTGTGGTCGCTACCCGCCGCACCCCCTCCTGTCACTGGAAAAGGTGCCGCTCGGACCAGCCACCCTGCAGTACCCGCTTGCGGGGGTCTCTCGACAATCTTTGACATGTGAGATGAGAGATATTGATATCGAGAGCTTCTTATCTTTCAGCACCCATCTAGCCCCAACCTCGTCGTCGCTAAGAACATATACCCTCTTCGTAGGCACGTTTCTTTACATGTTAAAAGGCTTTTGATATCGGTCAAATCGTTTTCTGTCTGCAAGTCCTTGCATCTACCCCTCTCGAGGCTCCTGCACCTTTCTGCCTCCGCACATTTTCGCCTCCAAATTCGCAAAGCCGATTGGGCTGCACTGGTCACGTTGCCAGTTGGAAAAAATAATCTACCTGGGGTTTCGGACCTATAGTCGAGGCTCGATCATCGTAGTAAACGGGCGGTCTCTCCACAATGTCGTTGAGTCGGGTCAGCTCCATTGATGGACTGCAGATGGGGAGAGAAGGCACCCGAGCATCAATCTCACACAGAAGGATGAGCTTCAACCCCGTTAGCGACTGGGTGCCAGATTTGCAGAAGGGGGCTAGTGTGCCGCCCACATATACACGGGAAGAGGTATCTAAGGCCAAGAGAATAGGTGAGTTGGCTGCACGAGATGTCACCTCGATTCTCCCTGCACAAGCACTGACACGATGCAGTTCAGGTAACTGTCGCCGTTATATACTGCCTCTTTGCTGCTGGAGTTGTCTTTGGCTACGCCGCTATCAAACCGGTCCTCGTCCTGGAGGGAGTCTATAAAAATCATTGTACAAAGCAAGAACTGCAAGATGGGACAGTACCCTGCTATGGGCAAGAGATACGGTTCGCATACACCAAAGACCATCATATTGCGCTAACACTGTTGAAAGGCTGAACCTGATGTTCACAATTGCGGCTGTCTCAACTAATGTGGCTGCTCTTCCTATCGGGACCATCCTCGACACATACGGTCCTCGAGTTTGCGGCATCATCGGCAGCGTCCTTCTTGCGATTGGTGCTGCACTATTCTCCTTGGCTGCCCGACTCCCTTTCGACGGCTACATACCAGGCTATCTCTTCCTCGCACTCGGCGGCCCTTTCGTGTTCATCTCGTCTTTCCAACTCTCCAACTGCTTTCCTGCCCATTCAGGACTGATCCTGGCTCTTTTGACCGGCGCCTTTGACTCTTCGTCTGCTCTGTTCCTGCTCTTTCGCATCGTGCACGAGGCCACTGATGGCAAAATCGACACGCACAAGCTCTTCCTCATATACCTTGCCGTTCCCGCCTTCATCCTTGTCGTGCAGATCTTCATCATGCCTGCCGAATCATACAAGACGGTCGGCGAAATTGTGAAGCTTGCCGAAGACGAGTTGAATGCGCCAACACCTGACGAGGACTTGATTCTGGATCCTGGAGAGCGCATCTGCCGTCAGGAGGAGCATCGGCAGCGCCGTGACTCTGTTATGAGTGAGCTGAACGTCCTGCTGGAGACCTCCACCAACGCCAAACGTGCAAAGCGTGAGGACCGGAAGAACAAGAAGTCGGGCGTGTGGGGTGTTCTCCACGGATACTCGGCCCTCGAGCAGATCAAGACGCCGTGGTTTTGGCTCATTACGCTTTTCACCGTCGTACAAATGCTCCGAATCAACTACTTTGTGGCCACCGTTCGGCCTCAATACGCATACCTACTCCAATCACACCAGCAAGCCAAGACAGTGAACCATATTTTCGATGTCGCTCTACCGCTTGGGGGTGTGTTGAGCATTCCATTCATTGGATCACTCCTCGACCACACCAGCACCCCTTTTGCCTTGGCGTTCCTGGTCGCTACTGCCACGCTCATAGGCATAATAGGCTGCCTCCCATACATGTGGGCAGCAATCGCAAACATCTGTCTCTTTGTCGTCTACCGCCCATTCTACTACACCGCCGTCTCCGACTATGCGGCCAAAGTCTTTGGCTTTCAGACCTTCGGCAAAGTATATGGATTGATAATCTGCCTCGCAGGATTGTTCAATTTCTTGGAATCGCCGCTTGACGCCGCGACGTATATCATTTTCAACCGAGACCCAATCCCAGTCAATGTTCTCCTGCTCTCTGTGGCATTTGTAGTTGGCAGTGCGCTCGTATCGTTTGCCTACGTCCGCAGTCGGGGTATACGGCGTGATTTTCTTGAAGATGAGGCAGAAGGTGCACGAGAAGCCCTGATGACGACGGCGATAGGTAACGGGTATGGAACATGAGCGTTGTTTCTTCTTCCTAGGACCAATGCATATAAAGTCCAAAAGTTGTGTATTTCTGCTCATTTTCCAAGGGTAACTTCCGATAGCTTTGCATAGCGATCGGCGCTGGCGGTATCAAATGAACACAGTGGTGTATATAGCTTACTTGCTAGCGAACTCCAACAAACTTTTCATCCACTGCTCACGGGTGGTATAATTCCGACTTCGTCTCCAGGCTTGATTAGCAACCCCTCTGATGTGGAGTCCAATTTCGGCTCTGAGTCTTCCTCGATATCCACATATTCCAGGTTCACAGTCACAGCGCAGCTTTTGAGGACCTTGGTAGTAATGCCGGGATACCGGGATTCGAGCGTTGGAAAGAGCTTCGTAAGTGGAAGTGGGGCAGGGAGTTCTTCGGATGACAGGGCGGTGAAGCTGCTTGCAGTTGCGAAATAAAGGATCGTGAATGTGGATGCGGGTGTAGGAGGAGAGGTTCCAGCTGTGTTTGGTGCTGCGCTTGCCATTGCAGGTCGTATATCTTGTGAATGCTTAGGGAATAAGCCACCATTGAGAAATGGAGAGTGGAAGAAGGAGAGGAAGGTTGCGGCGAGTTCGCAGCTCAGAAGGGGCAGGTTTACCCGATCGGGTTTTCTTTGGTGGACATTTGCATCCATGACCTACCGTCTGTCCAGCGACCTTGACATAGACAGCAACTCTGCACCGCTTGATGCTTGCCTCATCGAGTAAGCGAATATTTTCCTCACGGATTGCTCTTATAATGCTCCATTATGTCCCTCATGTCTGTCCCAGCTGCGTCAAGTCAAGCCGGAAGTTTCATTCTCTTCAACTTGATCAGCGACTACTATTCAGCATTGTGCAGCGGCCCCATGCACACAAATTACACGGGCCATACCAATCCAGGGTTCCGACAGGTCGAGCCTTTCATGGATCGTCCCGTTCACAGGTATGGTTGCAATGGACTGCCATCGAACATTTTAGCTGACTTCTGATGGTAGGCTGAACTACAACAGTTATCCGACGCTCAACCAGATGATACCGTAATTGGTAGCCTTCCTATACGGCGCATATCCGGCTTTGGCGAGAGCCAAATGGGAAACAAGGATAGCCTTATTCGTCAGCAGTTGAGGTCGTGGAGTGAGAAACAAGTTCGCAGACGAGCAGAACAACCGGTTGTTGGAGAAGGCAAATTCGCCGGCCAAAATGACACGAAGCTGACTAACTCCCTCTTCCTCGAAAAGAATTACGCATACGATGAAGATGACGTGGATGACTATACCGGCGAAGAAATTGTTTCTGACAGGAAATACAACCTAGAGCAAGGCGATGTGATGGAACTCCTCCAGGTCATGAAGGGTGGTGGCCAGAACACCATGCTCTCAGTCTACATCCGCAGAATCGGCACTCAGGATTTGTTCCTTGCAGAAGACGGCAGATGGGTTGCTATCTCGGTAGTCAGACCGAAAAGTTTACCTATCCATGGTTTCTTTGATCCAGTTATGCTCGAACCATTGATGCCTTTTCTCCCTGAAGAGTCTATCCACCGCCCAAGTGAGAACCATGGAATGACTGAAGATGTTGCAATGTTTGGTGACATTCCGTCCGAAATTGTAGCACCGTTCACGAAACAGCTTGCTACTCTGAGGGATGAAGTCCTTGATTTCCGTCGCGACCATGTGTCAGTGATGGAAAGAGTCCACGAATTACTCGCCCATGAGGACAGGTTCCTGGTCAAGTCGATTGACGAGGCTGCCCAGGAATTGTTCGGCAAGCCTTTTTCAGGGCTGTCGCGAGGAGGCAACCTAGCCTTTTTTCACGCATTGGAATCAGATCCTTTAGGCTGCCAAATATGCAAAAGACCAGACAACAGTTTCAAACTCGTTTTGACGCCGAAGAATCTCGTCCGCAAATTCAAGGAAGTCCACGAATGGGCTCGTCAGTATCAGGAAGCAGCGGCCCAGGCCGCTCTTGGAAAGAATATCTCTTCCTCACTGTCAAACAATCCGTTGAACTCCTTCATCGACAAAGCCAGGCGGATCATACTTAAAAGCCGGAAGATTCGATCGCCTACAACAATTGGGAATTTGGGACCGAGCACTGTCAACAAGCTTGAGCGAGCCGAAGGAGAACAAGAAGGCAAGATTAGCATTTCAGAGACAGGCGAAACATTTACCGAATCTGATCAGATGATCATCGAATTTATCTGGAACACGTATTTGAGAACGCCCCGGGTTTTGTTCAATACGGCTGCTCAATCAATTGCCTCTCTGATACTACGGGCTATCGGCGCGTATCCAAGTCTGCGGCTGGAGCGCAAAATCGCCCGCTTGCTACTTCAGGAGCTCGGAGTGCAATCTCCTTGGAGTGAGATAGCTGACGATGATGTTGTTCTTCCCGTCCCCGGCAGACGCAATGGGCATGGAGCAAATCAGCTATTTCAAGAGACAGAGCAGCTGGTTCGAGACCTAAGGATCGACATTGCCCCCCACCTGTTGCCCATGGCGGATTCGATGGCACATCTTCGTCGTGAATCCAAGGCGACTGAAGTCGTCTACTGCATCGACAGACAGTCATCAGACATCCTTGACGATGGGTTTTCGATTGAAGAATGCGATGAAATCCCCGGGTCTCACTGGCTCCACATCCATATTGCACACCCATCAGCCCTCATTGGAACTGACCATTTGTTTGCAAAACGTGCCGCTTACTTCGGTTCGTCCTTGTACACGTCGCGACAAGCTTATCCAATGTTTCCGCACTACTTCGCCGTGGCCTTGTCCATTGGGCATGACCGCCCCTGCCTTACATTAAGCAGCCTTATACTGCCGACAGGTGAGGTGAAGGAGGTGAAGATGACTCCTGGGAAGATTAAAAAGGTAGTCAAACTCAGCCCCAAGGCTGTCGACAGAGTCCTTGGAAGGAGAGACCCGGACATCGCTTCTCTAACGATTGGAGGTAGACACGAAAAACCTTTTGAACTGACTGAGGATGAGGTGGAGTATGCTGCTCGACACCTCGACGTCCTCAAGACGGCACAAAAAATTTGTCAGGCTCGCCTTGAACGCCGCCTGGTGGAAGTTCCGGAAGCACTGGAAATGCCATATAACGATGTCAATTTTGACATCTGGGTGTCGTTTTTGGAGGAAGCCAACAAGTTTGACCGGAGTCGGAGCCATCACTTGGTTGGTGATCCTATTATATACGTCTCGTCGGGCCGGCACGAAAAGTCAGACCTAAATTCGCGGCGCTATCTAGTGGATTCATTGACTACTCAGATAATGTCGGTCGCATCAGAGCTGGCAGGGCTATGGTGTCGTCAACGCGAAATACCTACAATCTACCAAGCGTCCTTGCCGCAACCCGGATTTTCGCCTTCCAAGCTCAGCAACCTGGAAAGGCATCACAAGAGAATGGAACCCCGGCATCAGCTATCATCGACGCCCCTACCCCATGTGCTCATCAATTGCAATCAGTATATGAGGTTCACCAGCCCACTGCGTCGATATACGGATCTAATTGGCCTCTGGCAAATAGATGCATATCTGAGACAAGAAGGCAAATCTCCAGATCGTATCATTGGGTATGACAACACCGAAGAGTTGCCTTTTTCTAAAGCCCAGCTCGACGAATACATCTTCCATAACGCGCAAACGATCAAGGACCTTGACAGGTTGATGAGACGCAGCAAGACCCATTGGACATACCTAGCCTTCTTCAGAGCCGTCCATTTCAACGAAGCCACGTTACCTGAAGTTTGGGACTTGTGTGTTGAGAGATTGAGCTATGAACAAGCTGCAAAGAATCCAGATGACTCCGGACTTCGTGGGAGGCTCGTACCTTTCCATGTGAGCGGCCTACGGGTTCTGAAGTCAGCAGAGGGCTACGAAAAGACTGCCTTGGTTGGGCAGTATCTCCCCGTAAAGATTGAATTGGTCGATGTGGAATTGCCGACAATGTTTGTTAGACCGGTAGGGCCACCCAGCGACAAGCCTACTACAACACAGCCGATCCAAATTGCAGCAAACATAGAATGAACACCAACGCTGTTGGGTAAAAGGAGTTGATGAGCGAGGAAGAGCGATCGCTTGTCTCGGAAGAGTACAAAACCAAGGACGGCAAGCAAGCAGAGAAAGGAAAGACGGATAGATCGGAAGACGAACAAATAGGAAGAGTTTCCCTTCGCAACGAAGCCTGTCCCCACCCTCTTCAGTTGAACGCAAATATGGACCCTGGGCTTCGTATCATCTACTGCTTGTGTCTCCAGCATGATTTGAGGGCTCTTCCCAAGTAGCAGTACTTCAATAAGAATAGACATAGACCGTCTCGCTGATATTTGCTCATTCCGACTCTTCCGATTCCAAGTAGTTTGGAGCTAAGAAGCCTGACAAAAAGTCCGTCGAAAAAATCCGGGTCCAATGGTGGGGTATCATGCGAACGGGCGAACTTGCAATAGCATGGCTTGAGATTGCTGAACTTGGTACGTGTATTTCAAGCAATCCACTCAAAGTGAGAGCCCCAACCAACTTGATTTAGGGTGGGCGCAAAAAGGCCTGCATCTGGACGGATCGAGGCGGACTTCGGGGGGAAACAGTAGCGAGATTGTCAATTCCACTTACGCGACACGTCGAGGGTCTTGCCAAGGGCCGAGATGTGGTACCGCTGCCCGATTTCGTCAAGTTGCGAAAGTTGCTCCACAGGTCCTGGCGGCAATGCGGCTTGACTTGCGTGATGGGCTGCATTCACAAGCTCAACCAAGTGCACCCGACGCTTCTGAGTGGTGGTAGTCGTGTTGCTGATATGAAGACGGCATTTTGCTTGAGCAGACACGAAGCACTAACGTAACTTTTATTTGATAGCAATCGTGGCATTATCCATTGGCTCGTGGGGAAAAGCAAGAAGCTTCCGCGACAAGCGCACCAAGGCTAAATGGTTTTATCTGGGCGATCTCACCACTATCTCTTCTTCCTGCCGGACTTGATCGTACGATCCTTGTCCCTGATTAATGTCCCCTTAAGTCCACCACCAGGATATGCATTTCCTGACGGCTGTGGCGGGCACTAGAGCCGGTCTTAGCGCGATTACCGCAAACAGTGTGTCTAGGTCGTCTGACTGTGTGAGTTTAATTGGTGGTGCTTTGCATGCACCCCTACGCTTTCCAACTTCGTCCAATTACAAAGCGTCAACTTTCTAGACGCCACCTACTAGCTGATTCAGGTCTTGATCAGATGGATCGATGAGAAAAACTCATTGAGCGATTCGCTGTATTAAGGTTTTTGCGGGTTCATACCTAATGCATGCTTGCAATCGGACGTGTTCGGCAGTGTAATTGGACTACCACGGCGGCTGAAACCCTGCTCGGGGAGGTCTAGACTCGCGCCACTAGATGTCACCAAGCCACCGGCTGCGGTTCAGTTTTCGATCATGCCCAACAATTCGTAAGATTCCTGGTCATTTGCAACACAAATTGACATCCCGGCACCGTTAGTGTGCGACTTATGTTGACAGGAAACCGTGGACAATGCGAGGACAAATCTTGGCCATGCTCGGGATGGTCGCAAAGACCGGGGGGGGGGGGGAATTCTATGGTTGCGGCAAGATTAGCCGCCGCTTCAAGCAACTCAGGTCGATGGGTTTCAGCCCAAACTCGGGGACGCACGACACATGCGCTGGTCTGCCGCCAGATTCGATCCAAACATATCTAGCGACCTCACGCACGTCATGCCTCAGAGTCTGCATTTTCGGCTGGTCTCTCTAACCCTATTGTCCATAGCGAATCGCTAACGGAACATCTTCAAGAAGGGTTCAACCCGTATCTTGATCCATTGTCCAAATCTCTATTTGCTGGCCGTCATCTGTATGCATCATTGGCTGCATGAGATGCGCTAAAGTGCGCGATCATCTGATTGCTTCGCTCGCTTGAGATGCAACCTCCTGTCCATTTCGCACGATCACTTGTATTGCCGCGCATATTGTTCTTGAGCACTCCGCGCAGTTCTCAATTTCTGTCAACCCTGACATTGGAATCTCCCGGGCTCCTACTTCAAACGTAAGATTTAGAAGTAATTGGTCGCTTTACAATGCAAAAGCCTTCCTCCTCTCGGAAGTCCCGCCTGCGAAAAGGGTTAGAACAGACCTCGAAGCATATCCGCGTCAAGACATCATGCAGCAATTGCCGTGACAAGAAACTTCGGGTAGGGGCCAGAGTAGCTTCCCGGGATCTAGAGCTAATGTATGATCCTATGTCCAGTGCGATAGAGCGAAGCCGTGCGATTCATGCTGTAAGCGGCGAATCACAGACGAATGCCGTTATGACGATGCCCACAACGATGGTGCTCGTGTTCACGCTGTTGTCAGAAAGGAACTACAAGACAGGATTGACACCCTGGAAGAAGAGAATGCAGAACACCGGAATAAGGATACTGAGCAGAGGCACAAGATCGCTGAGCTTATCGAAGCCAACAATCGTGCCGCAGATGTCTTCTGTCAGACCAACGGGGTTATGGCTGCTAATAGCGATCTCCTAACCCCGCCGTTGAATACTCTGCCAATGGGTAGCTCGGCCTCGTTACCGCTGAGGACTCGAGATCGCCCAGTCTCGAGGAGATCGAGGAGGCCGGCTCCCTGTCGGAACCCGATCCAGTCTTCCGACATCTCAAGATGCATGGTGCAGAATGAAGTGAGTCTCAAATCTTGAGAATTCGGCATCTTTAACCAATAGCAGAGCGATAGGCTTCTTTGCCTTCAACAGCTCGTGTTGCTAACTGCACGTTCGATTATTGCTCAGGCAAGCGCAGCTCTGGACAACGGCAATCCACCACTCGACCAGGTTGTTTGGCAGCAAGCATGCTACGCAGCTGTGGTTCTAGGCACATCAATGTATGAACGTGGAGACTCTGATAGTGATCGCGATCTTATGGAAGAAACTTTCCAAAGCTTCCAACGGTTACGACGTCAACATCCAACTTTACCTCAACTAGAAGCCGTAACAACAAAGCTTCAGGGACTCCTCCATCCTGAGAACCTCGCCGAGACTTTTGCGAAACCATTCCTACAACCACAGACCTCGACAGTGGAGTCCAGTGCCGTAGTGGGTGCAGAATCTGCGTTCCTACCGTTGGCCAACCCATATTTTGAGGGAAGGCAACAGATCAGACCTACCGCTGTCGCTGGCTATCTTCCAAGTCAGCAGAAGGTTTCGACATCGTCGAGACAAAAGACTCGTCGCCGACTACCTATCCTACTAGAGACTTTCGCCATGGACACACCCAATGCTGTAATACTGCCTAACCCGACTTCGCATGCGATCCCAAGCATTCCTGCAGCCCCAATCCAGCTAACGCCGAGGTTTGAAACCACATTGACTTCCTCAGCCTTGATAGAATCACCTCAAATCCATACACGGAATTTGAACAGGACCGATCCTCAGCTATACGTTAATCAAAGCATTGAAGAGTCAAAACCCGTGCCACAAGAATCACCATTTGTGATCCCATTATCAGCTCCACTAACCTTTATGAATCAGGTCGACATAGATCCAAGCCAAATGAACTATCCGCAGTACCATCCTCCCCTGAATCCCAGCTACTTCCTGCGAGAGACTCGTCATGCAGACGCCGCTCTCGCTTCATGCTTAGCTCAAAGCGTCTTTCTTGATGCGCAATCGCTTGCCTCCACTTCAGCCACGCTTCCACTTGCTGCTCTTCAGCAATCTCCGGTCGGTAATGCGCCACAGACGGACTCCTTCCTACCAGACAGTACGCAGGTAGGAGTCGGACCATACAACAGCGAAGACATTGTGGCATACATGGCGCAAGAGAAATTGTAGGTAGACGGCGAAAGCCAGAGTAGGCTCACGTTGAGAGAAGCTGGCGCGAATATATAGCTAGGTGCTTGACTCAAATTCAGTGTCCCCACATAGCTATCGCAGCGGGTATATCTACATAGCAATGACACTCTGCGTGCTTTAATGTGCCCCTCAGAATTCACTCTAGAGACTGTCTCAGCTTAGCGATATGTGCAGGCGTTGTTTTGCAGCATCCTCCCACGAGGATCCCTTTCCATGCTCCTCTACCATGCACCTCTCGTACGATGTCAGCAAGTTCCTCATGCCAACCTCTATGCCTTGAGGCGTCCTTGTCTTGGCTGTCAGATGCTTCTGAGGCCACCACCCATTTCTGAGTCACAGTGTCGTAGATGAGCCCTGAAGCTCCGTCGGGATAGATGATAAGGCGGGGCAAAGCCAGGCTCTGTTCTTTGGACGCGGCTTCGAACATCTGGATCAAATTGCCCAGTTTGTGCACTTTGGTGCAGTTGATGCCGATGGCAAAGGGTCGTGCTCCAGGGTGGTTGTTATTGTTGTTGTTTGAGCTGCTGTAGACCTGGTCAGCTTGCTTTCGAATCGTTGCACAAGGTTGCGATAGTTTGGGGATCAGAAAACAGGCTGGACCGCAAAAGCATCGGTTCCGGAAGTGAAATGTAGGTCGCGATAGTCGGGACTTACTCAGATAGCATGGCTGTAACTACTTCCGAAATACTACTCCCGTCTGGCAGCTCGTCATGGTCCGGAAAGACACAAGACATCCAGAACTCCTTTGGCACGCCCCTTATCCTGACATTCTCCATTACCATGCGAACGGCCTGGACCTCCGCTAAGCGTGGCAACGTCTCGAAGGCTACCAGATCGATGTTGTTCCACGTATTTTCGTCTTCAACGAAGCACGCGATGCGATCTAGGTGAAAATGGTAAAGTCCTTGGGAGTCCGTTAGCTCCGCTGGATACTTGCCTGTGTACTCCTGACTAGGGACCATAGTGGCGCCATAGGCGCCTAAGCTTAGCGCAACAAGGCCTGCTGGCTTTCCAGCCTCGCGGAAAGCTGAGCGTGAAATGCTGACTGCGGAGCGCATGTAGCCGGTGGCCTCTGCGCGACTGTAGCCAGTGCGACCATCATCTTCTTGGCCCTTGTGTTGAGGTTCTCGAGGCGTTCGGTTGAAGCCATCGAAGCTTGCTTGGTATGTTGCAGTGAGCAGTATATCAGCTCCCGCGCGTGCAAAGTCTGTTTGCGTTTTCAGAAGCATGTCAGGAGATGAGATCAGCGGATGAGATGACCATAGCGGTGTTAGACTCGAGAAATGGACGCCATGCTCCTCCTCGAGAGTGGTTCCCAGGCCACCGTCGAGGAAGAGTATTGGGCGGGCTAGGAGTTCTGCCATTGCTGGTGTCCTGGATAAGAATAACTTAGACAATCAACAAAGTCAAAATGTCGTGCAGAAGCCAAAGGCGATGGTCAAGAGGCGTCGCTCCATCCATGAGACGCCGTTTATGAGGTACACACCCATGAGATTCACGCCCTTGAGATATGAGTCTCGATGTCCTTAATAGCGATTAATCATGTAGTAGAGATGTCTCAAAATCAGGCGGTGATAATTGGGAAGCGGAAATTTCAAAAGTCGTGTGTTGGCCCGAGTGTCAGAATTTGCCACCGCAAACGTTAGGCATACCCTAATCTCGTACGTACAGAAGTCGGTTGTATGATAACTTGCGATGAGAAAGTACTTGATTGCGCTACATACTTTGATCCCTACACCCTGCGGCAGTCGCTATGACAAACCCCAGTAAACCTCACTTCGCTGTGCCCTGCGCGATAAGGGAAAGGGACACAGCACCTCATTGCATCTTTCCCAATTGCTTGCAATCCGTCCTTCAACTGTTGATAGTTCATGACCTACATTGCTTTAGTCCTTTTCCAAGAAATGGAGCTGTTCTTACTCACGTACCTCCTCATTGCTGCTATCGTCGTTGTGCTCGGCGACGTGAGCGACGTGTGTAGACCGTTCGTCGATCATGACGACAGACAACTCACAACAGAACTGCTTTCCCCACATGACTACGAACAATTCGCAACAGAACTTCTTTCCTATGGGTACTCGAATATAACATTCGATCTTCCAGGAAGTGAGAGTTTCAGCCTAGTCGCGAGACAAGAGTGCCAAAATGCCGGATACGGTCCGTGAAGTTTTCAAATTCACCGTATCACAGCTGCTGACTCTTTGACGAGTGCCTTGCCCCAATGAGGCCGGCTGTTGTCCAGCCGGAGATAACTGTGTGCCTGGCGGCTGCTGCTCGGCAGGAGAGGAACTATGCGGTAGCAGCGGATGCTACGATCCGACCACAGAAGTGTGCTGCGCAGATTCCACCTCATGTCCCATTGGGGATGACTGCATGCCCGGCGGCTGTTGTCCTAGCGGCGAGGTTCGTTGCGGAAGTAGTAGCAAATGCTATGACCCGGACACGGACATTTGCTGCCAGGCGAACAATACTATATGGGCCTGCAAGGCAAGTGCGTCGTGTTGCGGTACCGGCGGTTGCTACGATCCAAGCACAGAAGTATGCTGCGCAGATTCCACCTCATGTCCCACGGGTTACGACTGCGTGACCGGCGGCTGTTGTCCTAGCGGCCAGCTTCCTTGCGGAAGTAACAAATGCTACGACCCGAACACACGAACGTGTTGTCAGTCGAGCAATACTGTGTGGGCTTGCCCGTCAACTTCGTCGTGTTGCGATGTTGGCTATTGCTATGATCCAGACAGTGAACAGTGCTGTGCTGGGGGTTCCTGCCCCAAGGAGGATTCCTGCTGCGAGAATGAGTGTTGTCGTTCCATTGCTTACTGCGGATCAGATGGGTATTGCACAAGGACACCTTCATCCACTCCCACGCCAAGCTCAGCGCCGAGTCTCGCTCCATCTCAGACAAGTACGCTGACATCATGCACGCCATCCACGCTACCGACGAGTGCCACACCAAGTGACCCTGGCGATTACCTATTAGTTAATGGCGACTGCTTACCAGTCATGGACTTTGTCTATCTCGATGGTCTTACGGAAGAATTGATTGAAAGCATATGTGGAGGTGGGTATACTAAAATCCAATTTGCAAACTGTAAAGTACGTCATAGTGATCTGACTTGGACCGCTTAGGCATTCAAGAGCAAACAGGGCCAGCTAAATTAAGCAATAGTGTAATGGTTTTGACCAAGCAGGGGTATAGGACGCAAACACCTGCCTGTAGAGGACTCTGTACTGGTAAGCATGAGACCTCAAGCTCCGAAATCTAGGACGGAATAGCTTATCCTTTCTCTTCCGATAGGCAAGATAGATCCAACGTACAATGAGAGGCAAACTTGTGATGAATTCCCTTTCGGTAAATCCCAATAACGAACTTTTCAGCTGCCATTCTTCGCTGACCCTTATCTGTAGGTTCTACTGTCGAAGGAGGCGGCGCGGATGCACATGTCATGTGCATCGTGTGGTGGCAAAACGCCCTCCAGGGTAATCTAATCGAGCGGTATAATGCTTTCTACGGTATAAGGGCCAAGGACCAATTCGTCGTCCGCGTCCTTCCTAATTGTGACATGTTCACATCAGACGGCTCCAAGAGAGGCATACGAGAACTTCAGCAGCGCCAGACTGGCCAGCCGAACTCTCAAACTGTCGGGAACGAAACGGTGCTCTCATCTTCGTATAACATCTGGCAGCAGGATCCAACACCCGGTGCGGAGAATGGGGCGGGTTATATATTCGTTCCGCTTGGGGAGGTGGGACCGGGGGTCTTTGACACTAAATTGTTTCTTCAGGGAAGTGTTGGGGGGCTTCAGATTATTGACGGTGATGGGATTGAGTATTACGGGTGAGTATTGCGGAGTTTTGCCTAGACTCTTCTTGCCTCCTGTCGCCTACATCGCATTTGCCTCAATCCTATAAGAAAGTTTCAAGCTCATGCGATCATACATTTCTAGCATCACCAACCCTGCGGAATTAGAGACCATAGCTTTCAACGTCTCTGACGATGACGACTTGTCCATATCTGCTCCTGCGCTACAGAACGCGACCGTCAATATCTCGTACACGTGCACCGTGTCGCCGCTTCCGTCTACCACCGGCACCTCCAAATCTGGAGCCAGTGGCACTCAAGATTTTATGAGAACGCAATTTGTGGGATATTTATTGCTACTCGTTCTGGCGACTTGGGCTTTTGTTTTCTAATGAGAGGCCCCTTGGTCTCTGCGGGAAGGAGGAGGTCTTGGGGTGTGAGGTATCGATGTAGAGCGCTGCTTTGATTGTAGCCGGACACTTCGTCCCAACGACACTTAATTTCTTCGCAATCTTTACATGGAGAAAGCCATCGTTGTACGACCTACCCTTTGGCGAGAGATGAGGAGCTGTATCTTCCTATTGATGCCTTTGCCGAGTGCTTTCGACATGGATTGGTGTTGTCGATGAATTTGTAACGAAGTTGAGATGACATTTTGTATTGTCTGCAAATCTGCTAAATCTAACATGTCGGTCCGATTGCTCTGCCCCAACTGTCCCTCAGCCCCTATCACTCTTGCCATCGCCTTGACGAGAGGAAGGCATTCAGGATAATGTGTGGTGAACCAGGTCTCATATTCTAGCGGACTTATATGAGATCTTCCTACTGCCCTCACATCTGGGTCCCCCAATTCGCCCGAACCTCAGGTACAACTCCCGGTATCGACTGTGCCCGCAAGGGTCGAAGAAGGAGAAGGGGCCCGGAAAAGACGCCGCTCGCCTGGGATTCGACGAACAGGAGCGCCGCACGGCACTCTTAAGGGCCACTCAGGTTAGGTGCATGGCTGTGGAGACGAGATGTCGTCTTGGTGGCTCATGCTCGGCCGGCCGGGTCTGTTGGAGTCGATAGTAACGTGTTTTGGATTTGTAGGTATAGTAGCAATTGTTGCGCGCAGCAAACAGGTGTACATAGAATGGATGGAAGCAACTGTCTTATCTACCTGCCTGAGGAGAAGAAGGCATACCTTACTCTCCCATGATTGGATGTCCCAGCCTCGATCCGGAACGCTATTCGCATTATGTACTGATCAGAGCAATTCTGCTATATGAACGACTTCTACGAATACTCGAAGGAACTTGGCAAGTTTGGGTGTTTGAGAAGAGGAGGGATAGGAATTGTCGTGGTCGCTGAAGCATGATTGGTGGCCACGGGATGATCATTGAGAGAAATCTGAGAATGATGTTTGAGGGCCCACCCTTAAGTAGATTGAACATGTATACGTAAGCTCGTATAGATGTCAATTTATCAATAGACAACTTCGACTTATACTTCTTTAATGCCGCAAATCCGCTCATTCCAACTTCGGTGTGCTCAATGCCGCCCCAACCATCTGCTCCTTATCAACCAGCTAAAAAGGCATCAGCAATCGCTCCCACAGCATCATACCCATACGCCCATGCCTGCGTCGTCGGATCACTCCACTGATTCGGACTCTCTGTAAATGTACGGCCCTCGATTTCTGCTCGCATGGCGGCATCGCGAGCTTCTTGTTCAGGACCATCAGGGAAGTGCCAGACAATGCCGTTGACTAGGCTAGCTTGCTGCATCTGGCTTGACCGCTTGATGCGGACCTCTTGGTAGACGTTCAGTGCTGGGATTATATCGTCAACGGAGTGAGCGTGGTTGAGGGCCTCGGCAAGCGCAGCGCCATCCTCGACTGCCATTGCAGCGCCTGGATGGATAAGTAAGCAGGATGGAATGAAATGGGTGCAGAATAATGTAAGATCCGAAATTACCTTGAGACATATACGGTACCATGACATGCGCGGCATCACCCAGGATTACCAGCTTGCCGGATTTAGATACCCACCTGTCGAGAGGCTTGCTTGTAAACATTGGCCACTTGAGGGTGCGATCGATCATTTTCAGTATCTTTGTGATTCTAGGATTTCATCAGCCTATTCGAATCTATGGTAGAGGCGGTACATGTGCTCGACGGATTTCATACCTGGGATCCCATCCTTCAAAGACAGCTCTCATTTCTTCGACTTCATTTCCCGGCTTCCACGTGCTGGGATCGGAATGGTCGATGTGGTTGAGGACCATGTTGAATGACTCTCCTGAAGAGATACAGTAGGACATGATGTGTCGGTCGTGGCCGATCCTGGAATATCACCTAGTGCACAATTTATCGTGATCATGTTACTTACCACATGTGCTGTCCTGGTGTCTCTAGAAGCCAGGCAAGGTCAGGATCTGCGCGCAGCTTTGCAGCAGCGACGGTCGCACGGAAAGCAGCGAAACCGCTGGTCTGCGGTGCGACCTCTTTGCCATTGACTATGCGTCTTGCAATGGACTTGAGCCCTACACAGAGTTAGCAATAACAATTCGAGGTTGATCGGCACTTTTGACACACCGTCTGCAGCCACTATTAAGTCTGCGGTAAACCTTTCTCCACCCTCCACGACGACCGAGGGAACATGTTCGTCATACTCGATCACCTTGGAGTTGACCTTGACCTTGACCCCGTGATGCAAAGCAAGCTCATACAAGGCCGAGTGGAAATGAGCACGGTGGATCAGGTAATACGGGGCTTGATATTTGATGCGGAAATCAGGTTTCAGTTTCGTGAGTCCAATCACACTGCTGTCTTTCCACCGCCGGAGCTGAATACAATCGGGCTCGACGACGTGAGGTCGCAGGAATGGCTCCAGTCCCCAATCCAGCAGCAGCCTGCTCGAGTTCGGCGGAATCTGGATTCCAGCGCCAACCTATTGACATAGCCAATGTTAGCGAATGCACGGATGCTCAACGGCGACGAGGCCGCACCTCGCCAAGTTCAGGCGCTGCCTCAAGAACAGTCACTTCATGACCATTTCGGGAAAGTGCTACGGCAGCTGCGAGGCCACCGAGACCAGCTCCAACAACGATGATGTGCAGTTGAACTGGCTCTAGATTTGGTGAGGCGCTCGACCTCGATCTTTCCAACCGGCGGAGGAAGTTCAGACTTCGAGTTGGGTAAGAAGTTCTCTTAGGCCATTGTTAGCGATGGCTTTGCAAGGTCTGACGAGCCTGTGGACATAAATCTCTGGTACATGCACTTAGAGTAAGGGTGGGGGCAACAGGACTTGGTCACAGCCTCGCCGGGAAAGAATGGCAATTACCTCCTGGGCAAGACCCCCACGCAATCCAGCCAATTCCGCTTCGGAGGCCTGGCCATTCTCATCAGAGTGTGTTCTACGTTCCATGATTAATCTAGAGACATTTCCAGATCCTGACACGGAATAGGGTAGAAGTGTCGTAATGCAACCTTACAAGCCGGTCCATCCCTTGAAGGTTCGGCCAAGTGGAGATTTTTGACGGCGGTAAGCGAGACTGATGGACGTTAGCACTCAATCTACAACCTCCTAACATGGCTGTAGAAGCATGAAAGGCTTGCTTTTGGTAATGGATTGGTGGATAGACGCATCATTCTACATTGTATGCTATATACCTCTATCGTGTATAACCGTTACAAAATCATTGCCCCAACACCCTGCTAAATCCAAAGTTTCATGTCTATGCATATCGGTAGGCTGATGACTGCGCTGGCGGAGAGATGAGTGGACTACCGGACCAGCCATCATATGCACTTGCTGGAGTACGTAATATTGAAGTCCGAGGATCGACTCTCTCGATCTCTTCTCTTCGTCTCTCACGCTGATCCTTCCAGGCCTCCGCTTGATGTGATTGTCTTTTACCAGTCAGGAGGTTTCTTAGGTTTTGTAGCTGCCAACTCGACCTGTCAGCTCCCTCACTTGAGCTCCTTATTCGTCCGTTCTTGCTAGGCACAGATAGATATCTTCCGTCTTTTGAATTTTCTGCGGAAGGGAGATCAATGCGGTAGGTGTTGGATTGCGCGTCAGGGCTGGGTGCACGGTCGGTATTTCCCTTGAACAGGAGCCGTTCGAGCTGTTGCCGCTGAAGTTCTTCGCTTGGCAAGTTGGGTAGAAGTTTCATTGCCGCGGAGTCGGTCGCCTCCATTTGCCAGGCCGGTACATCTTGGTTTTGATTGTGATGTTCTCCTCCGCGCTTATCCGAAGCCCTGACTCGTTGTATACATCGATGCGTCCAGAGGGCGAGGGAGGCAGAGACAAGGATTCCCAACGCAGCAAACAGAAGAGGCAGGTAGACTAGCGGTTGACCAAAGGACAGATTCTGGTGAATCCCCTGATGTAGAAGGATAGCCAGGAATCCTATCGACGAAGATAACAATGTGGGAATCAGTACTACATCGAAGCGAAACAGCCAGCTTGCGACAAAAAGGTACGTCAAGACCGTGAGAATATGGCCAATGACGATGACAGCTGTGCCTGCGACGATGAGTGTAGTTTTGTCCGCAGCGAGATCCGTCGGGTTCGAGGTAGCGGCAAAGGTGAAGAGGATGTAGCCAGCCAGAATGAACCATGTGCCAGCTGTTGCGACGATGCGGAAGTACCACGTGATAACATCGCGCTCGGCATAGAGATCATAAAGTGTGTTTCGCTGGGACCAGTCCCGATGACCCATCGCGCGACCACATGGGCTATCCTGCTTTTCCTCGTAGGAAGGTGCGGAAGGGGTCGCCTAAGTTTTAATATGGTCGACGAAACTAAAGGTCAGCAGGGCAAAGTGGGGCTGAAAGTGGCATGCCAAGAAAACAAATCCTGCGCAGTTGAGGCTTAGGTGCAGAAAGCCATTGCGGCTGGCTCTTTTGCCCTGTCTCACATCGGCCTCACCGTCAACAGTACAATTCGACCGAGACTTGCGCCACAGCTGGGAACGCAATGAGCCAACTAGCTAACCAGGGCGAACGCAACGTCAATGACCAACCGCCTGAGCCACTTTAGGAGACACAAACTGTATGTCACCTGTTGGCATCGGTCACGCTAGCGCAATCATGGGCTATGGACCGATCAAGCTTTTGACATAGTGGTCGAGAGAAGAGCAATTCGACACCGCCTCAGGATTACTGCTTCGAGGTTCAAATGTCACTCTGGGAACTCTCCAAGGCGAAGACACCCATCATTGGAGTTGCCTATGATGCCCTCCGCAAAAGCTGCCTCAATTAGGGGGTAACAAAAATACATACAAAAAGAGAAGCCGCGAGGAAGGATGGCCGTATTGACATCACGTCGATCAAGGGGAGTTCGCGTCACAGGCGACGAAAGGTCAGAAGCGTATACATGTTTCATGCACACACAGCCTTTCCCAGGCGAACGCTTTAGATCATGCAATGGAGCCTCCGACCACCTTCCTACTGTCACCTTGGCGCGACAATAGAGCTAAAACTCGCTCCGAGCTCACCTTCACCTTCACTCGCGAGGGTGAGGAAGGGTGAGCGCCTCGTGGCTCGCGTGCACGTTCACCCTCGATCAATGAGTCCCAAAATAGACTCTCTTCTTTACGCTATTTTGGGCTCCCTCCTGCGCCGTCGCTTCGTCTCGCCCTTGTGGATCCGACAGACAGATACTTAAGAGCGTGGAAGCCCGTTTCGTCATACCTGCAGTTCAATCAACAACGCATACTTTCCCGCTTCCTCTCCCTCCTTCTCCCTCCTTCTCCCTCTTCCAACGGCCGCCTTCGCCATCATGGCGAAACGAAAAGCCACGGCTGATGAGCTAGAAGCTCGAGCCGAATCCAACGGCTATAAGGGACCCACCAAGATGAAGACAACACTCGAAACAAGGGGAAGCATAATAAGAAGACTAAGAGGAATCGAAGTTCGATGTTAGACCACTACATGTCGTGAAAAGACGCGCTTTAGCGAGATCTCCCCGTTCCCGACGAGCCTGTACTAGACATTACTACCTTTACTAGGAGGTGGAGGCTCCTGATCTAGTAACGATAAAGAAGGCTGCTCGCTTACCCGAGCTGGGCTGTCTAGCTACCTATATAGACTATGGGTCGTGTGTATCCGCCTGTCTATGCTAAGAGTGGTATCCACCCCATCACAATACGTAGCCAGAAGCCCATTACTGGTATCTTCAGCGTTAACCAAGCTTTAGATCCTTCTATTTTTCCGAGTAAATGGAAGGCAAAATAAACGGCTTGTCTCCGGGGGCATCTGAAGTTCGGAACTCTTCCGATGGACAGGTCGAGAGCCAAGGACAGACAAGGGGAGGGCTCTCGCAGCAAACGACCGCATCTTATCATGCTCACGGTCGAAATGCAACTAGACATCTACAATGGGCTATTCCACAGGACCCAGCTTATGGAAAATGTGTCAGGCCACACGAGTTGGGCCGAGGGCTTCGAAATCACAGCTTTTGGCTAGATGAGAGGGGAAAATCTGTCATCAGATCCAATCCTCTAAGGGGCCCGCCTGACCCGATCTGTACCATCTACGGCCTACTCTACACCACATTCGGCTTTAGGTGTGCGCCACTGATTATGGCTCTACCTATTGTTGAAGCTGTCGGCTTACCGCAACCTCAAGAGCTGCAAGCGGCCAACACCCTTTTACGGACATCTTCCAGATCATCCACATCCAAATTGAGCTTCAGTTGTAGGCTTTTCAAGGATGCTTGTTGTCCCCTTTCCGTACTAGCGCCTTTCCCACTCATTGTTGACGGTGATAAATTGCAGACATCGAGGCATTGGCCGTAACTATGCAGCAGCCTCTGCTAATTGGCCGAGCCCATTTCTCCCTGCCTTTCCGCCTGCCCTGGTTGTGGTTGTTCTTGTGGTTGTTGTTCCGCCTAAAAAGAGGTGCGGTGGTTACGCCTTAGGCGAGAACTGGGCCTTTTTCTATTTTCAGCGGTGCGAAGGCCACTTTTAGACGTTTTCGAGCAGTTTCAGACTTTTACACTGCAGATTAGGTGCGTGTAGAACAATGGCGTTCGCCGCAGAGTTTTGTAGATGACGATAGGGCCAGCAATTTTCACGCTGCTTTCTTACACCTATTTCAATCGACGACTATGCTTCCTCCACCCGTCCCACCAGGCTGCTTTTCACCTCAAGCCGGACCTTTTTCGTTCCACTTCTACGACCCGCTCCTACCACAGGCTGCCTCATTTCCGGTTACTATTCCAGCTCCGCCATAGCAGTTCTCCCTGCTTGAAGCTCTACCCCAATGCTAACAGGTGAAAGAGAACGTCTTTCTTTCCACGCAAATATAGCGGTCAAAGCATAAGGCCGTCCGGATGTTGGCCTCATATAAGTACATGCATCGGTCCTCCCTCTGTACAATTTCCTTCTCATCAAC
>Ga0335072_10000574_pt1 | contig 69107 bp, 59 predicted proteins | sample Lox_Sample_21_FD_206725 | JGI IMG/M metagenome (GOLD analysis project Ga0335072, IMG submission 206725) | Soil microbial communities from Loxahatchee National Wildlife Refuge, Florida, United States - Lox_Sample_2.1 | ecosystem: Environmental > Terrestrial > Soil > Wetlands | place: USA...
TACCCCACCTCGAACAACCCCGCCGCGCCCATCCCCCCGCCGACGCACATCGTCACCACGACGTATTTCGCCCCGCGGCGCCTGCCCTCGATCAGCGCGTGGCCGGTCATCCGCGCGCCAGACATGCCATAGGGGTGGCCAATGGCGATGGCACCGCCGTCCACGTTCAGCTTGTCGGGGTCGATGCCCAGCCGGTCCCGGCAATAGATCACCTGGCAGGCGAAGGCCTCGTTCAGCTCCCACAGGCCGATATCGTCCACCTTCAGCCCGTGCTTCGCCAGCAGCTTGGGCACGGCGAACACCGGCCCGATGCCCATTTCATCCGGCGCGCAACCGGCCACCGCCATGCCGCGATAGATGCCCAGCGGCTGCAGCCCCCGCCGCTCGGCTTCACCAGCCTCCATCAGCACCGCGGCGGAGGCTCCATCGGACAGTTGCGATGCGTTCCCCGCCGTGATGAACCGCCCGGCCTTCACCCGCTGGCCGTCGGCGAACACCGGCTTCAGCGACGCTAGGCCCTCCAACGTGGTGTCGGCTCGGTTGCCCTCGTCCTTGCCCAGAGTCACCGGCCTGCGGCTGGTCTCGCCGGTGTTGCGGTCCGTCACCACCATGGTGGACGAAAGAGGGACGATCTCATCGTCGAACCGCCCGGCCTGTTGCGCCGCCGCGGTGCGCTGCTGGGACCGCAAGGCGTATTCGTCCTGTCCTTCGCGGGACACCCCGTATCGGTCAGCCACGATCTCCGCGGTCTCGATCATGGTCATGTACAGCGCGGGCACCCGATCCAACAGCGCCGGGTCCTGCGCGCGGGTGCGATTTATCTGCGGGGTCTGTACCAGCGAGATGCTCTCCAGCCCGCCGCCCACCACGATCTGCATGTCGTCATCGACGATCTGCTTGGCCGCGGTGGCGATCGCCATCAAGCCGGAGGAGCATTGCCTGTCCACCGTCATGCCCGCAACGCTGTCCGGCAGGCCGGCAGCCAGAGCGCATTGCCGCGCCAGGTTGAAACCCTGCGCGCCTTGCTGAAGGGCCGCCCCCATCACCACGTCGTCCACTTCCTCGGCAGCGATACCGGCGCGCTGCACCGCGGTAGCGATCACGTGGCCGCCCAGGGCCTGCGATTGGGTGTCATTGAACGCACCGCGATAGGCGCGGCCAATCGGCGTGCGTGCGGTGGAAACCAGTACGGCGCTGCGCATGGAAGTTTCCCCAGTAGATTGGTTCGGGGAGTGTTGGCGCCGAATCGGCCTTGCGTCCAGGGCGGCGGGCCGAGGCCCCGCGCTCGAGGGTGCAACGCGCGCGACGCCCGAACACGACTGGCTATAAGTGCATCTCGATACGAGACTGCCGCGATGTCGTCCGACTCACGTGAAGTTCGCTATTCCACCGTCACCGATTTCGCCAGGTTTCGCGGCTGGTCCACGTCGGTGCCCTTCAGCACCGCCACGTGATACGCCAGCACCTGCACCGGTATTGCGTACAAAATCGGCGCGACAAACGGATCCACCGCCGGCAGCACCACCGTCTCGGTCGCAATGCCGCGGAGTTTCGCGGCGCCCTCGGCATCGCTGAACACGATCACCTGTCCGCCGCGTGCCGCCGCTTCCTGCAAGTTGGATGCGGTCTTCTCGAACAATGGCCCGGAGGGAACGATGGCAATCACCGGTACCGCTGGATCGATCAGGGCGATCGGGCCATGCTTCATCTCGCCCGCTGCATAGCCTTCGGCGTGGATATAGCTGATCTCCTTCAACTTCAGCGCACCTTCCAGCGCGATCGGAAAGCAGTTGCCGCGCCCCAGATAAAGCACGTCGCGCGCGGACGCGACACGTTGCGCGATTGCATGGATGGCAACGCTATTTTCCAGGACCTCCGCCGCACGGCTGGGCACTTCCAGCAGCGCATCGGTCATCGCTGCCTCCTCCGCGGCGGTGATCGCGCCGCGTGTGCGGCCTGCAGCCAGCGCCAGGCAGGCCAGCACCGATAGTTGCGCGGTGAACGCCTTGGTGCTCGCGACGCCGATTTCGGGGCCAGCCACGGTCTCCAGCACCGCGTCACTTTCGCGCGCCATGCTGCTTTCCGGCACGTTCAGGATCGACAGCACCGTCTGCCCTTGCTCGCGCATATAACGCAGCGCCGCCAGGGTGTCGGCGGTCTCGCCGGACTGCGAGACCAGAAGGCCAAGTCCGCCCTTCGGCAGCGGAGGTACACGATAGCGGAATTCGCTCGCGACATCGCCGTCGGTTGGCAGGTGCGCGATTGCCTCGAACCACCAGCGGCCGACGAGTCCGGCATAGAACGCGCTGCCGCAGGCCGAAACGGTCATGCGCGGCACTGCGGCGAAATCGAACGGCAGCTGAGGCAGCGCCACTGCGCGCGTGGCCGGATTGACCATCCGGTGCAGCGTATCGCCGATCACTTGCGGGTGCTCGTGCAGTTCTTTTTCCATGAAGTGACGGAAATTGCCCTTGCCGATCGCGGCGCCCGTCAGACGCGTCAGCTTCACCTCGCGCTCGACTTCCGCGCCGTCTGCGTCAAAGAAACGCGCACCCTGGCGATCCACCACTGCCCAGTCGCCATCGCGCAGATAGGCGATGCGGCGGGTCAGCGGCGCGAGCGCCAGGCCATCGGAACCGAGGAACATCTCGTCCTCGCCAAATCCCACCGCCAGCGGCGCCCCGTGCTGCGCGCCGATCATCAGTTCCGGATGCCCGGCAAAAATGATTGCCAGCGCGTAGGCGCCCTCCAACCGGCGGAACGCGGCGCCCGCTGCTTCCACCGGCCCCATGCCGCGCTGCAAATTCAGATCGACAAGCTGCGCTACCGTTTCCGTATCGGTCTCAGTGCTGAACTCCTGTCCCGCCGCTTCCAGTTCCGCCCGCAATTCGGCATGGTTTTCGATGATGCCGTTATGGACAACGGAAACCCGTGCCGTGCCGTGCGGATGTGCGTTGTTCTCGGTCGGGGCTCCGTGCGTGGCCCAGCGCGTGTGGCCAATCCCGGTTGTGCCCGAAAGCGGCATACGTTCCAGGGCGGCGACGAGGTTGCCCAGCTTGCCCTCGCTGCGCCGGCGCTCGATATGGCCGTTCACCAGCGTGGCGACGCCGGCGCTGTCATAGCCGCGATATTCCAGGCGGCGCAGCGCCTCCACGATCACCGAAGCCGCCGGTTGCCGGCCGATCACCCCCACGATCCCGCACATCAGCGCTTGTCCTTGTTTGCCGCCCGCATCGCTGCCGCACGGCCCGGTTTCGTTGCCTGCCTGCCGCGCGCGATGGCGAATGCGTCGGCCTCCACGTCCTCGGTGATAGTGCTGCCGGCGGCAACGTATACGCCGTCACCCACCGTCACCGGCGCGACCAGAGTCACGTCGGAACCAATGAAGCTGCGCGCGCCAATCCTGGTGCGATGCTTGGCAGAGCCATCGTAATTACAGGTGATGGTGCCGGCGCCGATATTGGTGGCTTCACCCACGTCCGCATCGCCGAGATAGCTCAGGTGATTCGCCTTCACCCCCGCAGCGAGATGTGCCGCCTTCACCTCGACAAAATTGCCGATATGGACGTTTGCGTCCAACTCCGCCCCCGGACGCAGGCGCGCGTGCGGGCCGATGCTGCAGCCGGGGCCGATGTGGCAACCTTCCAGGTGACTGAAGGAGCGAACCAGCGCGCCGCTTGCGACCGATACGCCCGGACCGAACACCACGTTGGGTTCGATTATTACGTCCTGCCCCAGCTTCGTGTCCGCACACAGGAAGACCGAGCCGGGATCGATCATCGTGACGCCGGCATCCATCGCCGCCGCGCGGAGCCAGGACTGCACCACTGCCTCCGCCGCCGCGAGTTCGGCACGCGAGTTGATGCCGGCGACTTCCTCGGCCGACGCTTCCACCGCCGCAACGGTCATCCCCTCTTCAACCGCCAAGGCGACGGCATCGGTGAGATAGTATTCGCCCTTCGCATTATTGGCGCGGATGGCGTTCAGCCAGCGCCGCATATCCGCGGCACCGGCGCACAGCACGCCGGCATTGCACAGGGCGATCGCGCGGACTTCCTCGCTGGCGTCGGCCCATTCGACGATGCGCTCCACCGTGCCATGACGCGCGATCACCCGGCCGTAACGTCCGGGACCGGCGGGGCGGAACGCGAGCAAGGCCAACCGCGCGTCCCCGTTCTGCCGCCGTTGCAGCAAGCGCCGCAGCGTGTCGGGGCGGATCAGCGGATTGTCAGCATACAGCACGGCCACTTCGCCGTCACCGAAATAGTCGGCCGCCGCCAACGCGGCATGCGCGGTGCCCAGCCGTTCCTGCTGCACCGCGCATGGATGTGGCGCGGCTTCCTTCTGCACTGCTTCCATGTCCGGACCGACGACGACGACGATGCGGTCGAAGACTTGCTCGCAGCTTGCGAGCAAGTGACGCAACATGGTGCGGCCGGCGATGCGGTGCAGGGTCTTCGGCAGCGCCGATTTCATACGCGTGCCGAGGCCGGCGGCCAGGATGACGGCGGTTGCCTGCATGGCTCTCCCCTGCGACGGTTGCGGCGCGACCACGATTCCGGGCGTAGCGGCGGAACGGTTCGCATGTAAAGTCTGCTGTTAAGTGACTGGTTCAATTCGCATTGCGGAGTACAACAAGCTGACACCCACCCTGTTGCTGGACCTGGATGGCACGCTGGTAGACACCGTACCAGATCTCGCCGCCGCGATGAACCGCCTGATGGCAGCGCATGGCTTCGCGCCCTACAGCCTGGCGGAGACCGCCGCGATGGTCGGGGACGGCGTGGCCAAACTGGTGGAGCGCGCGCTCGCTGCTCGCGGTGCAGCGTTCGATCCGGGAGATGTCGCGGCGTTTTCCGCAGACTACAGCAGCCATGTCGCCGTGGAGAGCAAATTGTTTCCGGGTGTCGCGGAGACGCTCGATGGGCTGGCCAGCGAGGGCTGGAAGCTCGCGGTATGCACCAACAAACCAGGTCTGGCCGCACAAAGGCTGCTTGAGGCGGTCGGCCTGGCGGGTTCGTTTGCTGCCATCGGAGCAGGCGATAGCTTTCCCGTGCGCAAGCCCGACCCGGCGCATCTGCTCGCAACGTTGGAGGCGGCGGGGGGCGACCCAACCTGCGCCGTGATGGCGGGCGATCACCGCAACGACGTCCTGGCGGCGCACGGTGCCGGCTTGCCCTGCGTGTTCGCAGCGTGGGGGTACGGTCCGCTGTCGATGGGGGACGGGGCCCAGGCCGTGGCGCGGGATTTCCCGGAACTCGGCAGGATTGTGAGAAGCTTGCGACCGATCGGTCTCTCATAGGACCTCTTGCCCAGGGCGGAAGCTACACGGCTGCCATTCCCCACAGACCTGTTCAACCTGCCTGCCAGCCACGCTCCGCACGAGCCTCTTCTCCGGCTGTGCATTTGGTAAGGAGCGCTTATCATAGGCGATATCTATTTCCGCCCGCGCCGGGCTTCCAGCCGGGCCAACAACAGGATGTAGCCGTTCGGATGCAGATGCCGGGACGTTTCCATAGCCGCAGGGACCGGGCCATGCGGCGAGAGGCCGCTCACAACTACCGCATGCCGTCCCCGGCGGCACCCACGTAATGGACGCACCTTCGGCACCTGACACCCCGCTCGTCCTTCGGCCAGATCCTCAGGACTGGCAGCGCACCCTGTGGGTGATGATGGGCATCCAGCTCATCATGACCCTGTCCTTCACCGTGCTCAGCCCCATCATGCCGTTGTTCCTGCCCTATCTCGGCGTGCATGACCCGCAGGCTATCGATCTCTGGACCGGCATCCTGAACGGCTCCACGGCCTTTGTTGCGGCGTTCGTCTCACCGCTGTGGGGACGATTGTCGGACCGCAAGGGACGCAAGCTGATGCTCCTGCGTTCCGGCATAGCGATCAGCTTTTTCACCGCGCTGATGGGGCTGTCGCTGAATGTCTGGCAATTCTTCGCCGCCCGCGCCCTGATGGGGGCGTTTGCCGGCTTTTCCGCCTCGGCGATCGCGCTGGTGGCGACGCAGGTGCCGGAGGACCGACTCGGTTTCGCGCTCGGGTGGCTGAGCACGGGCCAGCTTCTCGGCGGGCTGATCGGGCCGGTGATCGGCGGCGTGATAGCCGACGCCACCGGCAGCTACCGTATCCCGTTCTTCTTCACCTCGTTCCTCTGCGCCACCGCCGCGCTGCTGGCATGGCGGCTCGTGCGCGAGAATTTCGCCGCGCCGCAGGGGCGCCGAAAGCGCGAGTCGACGTTCCGCTCCCTGCGCATGGTCGCCGCGTCAGCCGGCCTGCTGCCATTGTTCCTTGTCCTGCTGTTCGCCCAGTTCAGCGTGCGCACGGTGCAGCCGGTAGTGACGCTCTACGTGCAGCAGCTTGTCGGCAACGTACCGAATCTGGCGACGCTGGGCGGCGTCGCGTTCTCCGTCACGGGATTGGGCGACGTCGTCGCTTCTCCCTTCCTGGGCAAGCGGAGCGACCGGCTGGGCTATCGCCGCGTGCTGCTGATCTGCCTTGCCGGCGCCGCGCTTTTCAGCGTGCCGCAAGCGTTTGCTCACAGTTACTGGGAATTCGTGATCGAGCGCTTCGGCGTCGGCATGTTCATCGGTGGTATCCTGCCGACGGCGAACGCGCTGGTCGGCCGGCTGGCGCCTCCAGACCAGCGCGGCACCGTTTATGGACTGACCGCTTCGGCAACGTTTCTCGGTAACTCCCTCGGACCGCTCACCGGCGGCGCCGTAGCAGCGTCGCTGGGGCTGCGCTGGGTGTTTCTGGTCACCGCCGGCGTGCTGCTGACGAACCTGGCCTGGGTGGCGATTTCCGTGCCTCGCTCGGCGGACCGGCCGAGACGATAGCAAGGGCACGGCGCCACCACCGGCTCCTTGGCCTTCCGACACTGCCTGGCCGATGTGCAGATGCGAACGCACCAACTCCAGAGGCGTCAGCTTCAGCCACCGATTCAATGATACGTCCGCGTAGCGGTCACCGCGGAGGACTTCCAGGAAACGCAGCGGCGTACGGCCGGTGTTTTCGACATCGTGGCCCATCGCGAAGGGGACATACCCCGCATCCCCCGCACGATGATCGAACGTCCGTACTTTGCTCTCGGAGGTCAATACCGTCATGCGGTCCTCGCCATCCAGATAACATTGCCGGTCGCTGTTGCCGCGCGGCGGCATCACTGAACGGTGGCTCCGGAATGCGGGGACCGCTTCGCTAACGCCTCGCTTTTCTGTTCTTGATCTATTACATGAATGTCCCGGAATCCTCTTTCTGGATGTCCAGCGAGAAGAGCGATGCGCCCTTGAGGGACGTGGTCTCCGGAGAGTACCTGAAGAACCTGGCGCAGATCGTCATCATGATGCTGGGGTTCTGGTTCGGCTCCCAGTGTCTGATCGGCGTCATGCCCAGCGTACTGATCCACCAGTTGCACGTGCCCAGCAGGACCATGACCAATGGTCTGCTGATTACCGGCTTCGTGCAGTTCTTCGCTTTCGTCGGATTCGGACTGCTGGGCCAGATGATTGGGCGGCGGGCAGCGATCGTACCTTTCGGGTGTCCTGATCCTGATCGGCGGCACTGGCCTCTATCCGCTGGCGATCTCCCGCGGGCTGTCCGGTGGCAGCGCCGTATCCACCACCGTCATCGCCTGTGCCTGCTATTTGCTGGTGATTTCGCCGTGGGGTATCGTGACGACCGGTATCTGCGAGCGGTTCCCCACACACATTCGCGCCTCGGGCTACGGCATCGGCTACAGCCTGGCGGTGATCGTCCCGGCGTTCAGTGGCGCCTATATGTGAGCACCTCAGGCGATCCTGCCTTACGCGTACACACCGGTGGTGATGATCGCGCTGTCCGGCGCACTGGTCGTGGTGGGAGCGTTGATGGGACCGGAAACGCGCGACGTCGAACTGGGCGTGACCGACCGTGCCGTACCTCGGACGGTGCCGGCTCCGGGAGAATGAGGCAACCCACATCCGGTGGCAGCCGGGTGCGATCCGCTCGCCAGACCAGCGCCTATGACCTGCCGGCGCGTCGTTCCAGTAACCCCTGTGCGAGGCTCGCCGCTTCCGCATGGCTGCGCGCGCCGAGCAATGAATAGAGCCGCGCCAGCTCTACCTTCACCATAGCGACCCCCATATCCGACTGCCGTGCCATATCGTGTACGGAACACCCGTTGGACAGCAGTTGCGCCATTTCGACTTGTCGCGTCGTAAGTTCATCCGATGGTTCGGTTAGCAGCGGAGCGGCTGGAGGCGCCTGTCTGTCGCCCAGTGCTGAACCGCCCGTGTTGCGCTGCCATGCGTCCCGCCAGCCAGGCACCACCTCCACGGGCATAGGCGGCGCTATCAGGAAACCCTGCATGTCGCAGCTCCCGAGTTGCTCCAGCAGCTCTGCCGTTTCCTCCGTCTCCACGCCCTCCGCCACGCATCCCATTTCCATGTTCGCTGCAAGGTCCATGATCGATTTCACGATCACGCGTGAATCGCGAGACGAAACGGCATCGCTGACGAAGGACTGGTCGATCTTGATTTCCGAAAACGGCATCTGCCGCAGCAGCTTCAGCGACGAGTAGCCGGTACCGAAATCGTCGATTGAAAGCTGCATGCCCTTCAGGCGCACCCGGGTCAGGATATCCATCGTCATCGCGGCATCCTTGAATGCCGCGCTTTCAGTGATCTCCAGGCACAGATGCTTCGCCGGCATGTTGCCCGCACGCAGCCGCTGCTCCAGCCGGTCCGGCACTGTCAGGTCATGCAAGTTCAGTGTGGACATGTTCACCGCGATTGGCATTGTGATGCCAAGCGCGCTCAGCATCTGATAAGCGTCCACCGCCGTGCCAATGATCCAATCGGTCAACGCGTCGATCACCGTGACATCGCTTTCTGCCAGCGGCAGGAAGCTCGCAGGTGACAGTCGCCCGGCGGTGGGATGCTCCCAGCGCACCAGGGCTTCCAGCTTCTTCAGCATTTTCGGCTTGCGCGACACCACCGGCTGGAAATCCAGGCTCAACTCGTCGTTGCCGACTGCCGCTAACAAGCGTTCCGCGGATGGCATCTGGCCGGCGGCCTGCATCCGGTCCAGCACCCGCTCGAGCTCCGCAATGCGCAGCGGCTTTTCCAGTACCCCCTCAACCTTCAGGCCCATCCCCTGTCCCAGGGCACGAGCGGTGGACAGCACGCGCGGATCGAACCCGCTCATCAGCACCAGCCGACCGCTGTACTGGCGGTCTGCGAGCAAGCGCAATTGCTCGATTCCATCGGTCTCGCCGAGTTGCAAATCGAGCACGACGATCTGGGGCGGCTGGTTACGCAGGCTTTCAGCGAAGGCAACAGCGGTGGTTACCGCTGTTGCCTCAAGCCCGGTCATGCGCGCAACCCGCACAACCAGCCGGCCAATCGCGGCGTCATCGTCGAAAACCAGGACGCGCGTGGTCATGGCGACGATCTTAGCAGGAATGGCGCCTGAATTACACCGCACAAGTTACGATCCGGCCTCGGCCCGGACGAAATGTCCAGCCGCCTCGGTGCCCGCGAGGAGCGCAGCTGCATCCAGTACCTCGCGAAACCGTCGCGCCAGTTCGTCGTAGCGGTAGGGCTTATTCAGCATTGGGAACGGGCAATCCAACCCGTTGCGATCGGCGCCGCGCACGCCCGAGAAGCCCGAGGTCAGCAGCACCCTCAATCCCGGCCGCAGAGCGGTTGCCCGGTGGGCCAGGGTCAGCCCGTCCATGCTGCCGGGCATTACCACGTCCGAGAACAGCAGATCGATCGCCATGCCACCGGCCAGCAGCGCGAGGGCCGCATCCGCATGCTCGGCCTCCAGCACCTGGTAACCGAGCTGCATCAATTGCCGGGTCGTTGCCCGTCGCAGCCGCTTGTTATCCTCCACCACCAGCACTGTCTCATTGCCGCCCGGCGCGACGATATCATCGGCTGGACGGGCCGCCTCCGCGGGGCTTTCCGCAGGAACCGGCAAATATACACGGAACGTGGTGCCCAGCCCACGCTCGCTGTACACCGACAAATGCCCGCCCGACTGCTTGACGAACCCAAATGCCATCGAAAGACCAAGGCCGGTGCCCTTGCCGGGTTCCTTGGTGGTGAAGAACGGCTCGAAAATGCGGCCGATGATCTCTGGCGCGATGCCGCACCCGGTATCGCTGATCTCTATGCACACATAGGCGCCGGGCGTCACGTCGGGATGCATCGCGGCATAGCTCGCATCCAGCGTCACGCCGTTGGTGGCGATGTCGAGCCGCCCGCCATTCGGCATCGCGTCACGCGCATTGGTGGCGAAATTGACCAGCGCCGCTTCTAACTGTGCCGGGTCGGCCATCACCGGAGGCAACCCGGCGTCCAGATGCAGGTTCAACACGATGTCCTCGCCCAGCACGCGGCCGAGCAAACGCGTCACCTCGTTCACTCGCGCGTTCACATCTGTGCTTTCGGGGTGCAGCGACTGCCGGCGGGCGAAGGCGAGCAAGCGCCGGATCAGGTCCGCACAGCGCGAGGCCCCGTCCAGAGCCTCGCCGCACAGCTCGGCCGCTGCCTCGTCATTGCCGACCAGCCGCTTCAGCAGATCCAGATTTCCGATAACGACGCCGAGCACGTTGTTGAAATCATGCGCCATGCCGCCAGTGAGGTTGCCGATCGCCTCCATCTTCTGCGCCTGTGCGAGCTGGCGTTCGATCTGCCGGCGTTCGGTAACGTCCTGCATGGTGCCCGCGATGCGGCGCGCGACGCCGTCCGCGTCCCGCACCGGCCGCCCTTCGACACGCAGCACTCGAATCTCCCCATCCGGGCGCACAAACCGCGGCTCCACCGCAGCCTGCACTTCGCCGGTCATCAGCCTGTCGATCCAGCCCTGTGCCATCGGATAATCGTCTGGGTGCAGGTATTTGCTAACGGTTTCGATGGTCGGCTGGAACGTCTGCGGATCGAGGCCGCGTAGCCGGTACAGCTCCTTCGACCAGACATAGCGCTTCGTCGCAACATCCAGTTCCCAACTGCCGATACCCGCGATCGCCTGCGCGCGGTCCAGGCGTTCCTCGCTGGCACGCAGTGCAGCCTGCGTCTGTTTCAGTGCGGTGATATTGATACGCAGGCCGGCGATGCCGCCGTTCTTCATCCGGCGGTCGATCGTGAGGTAGAACGATCCGTTGGGCCGTTGGTTTTCGGCCGAACCGCAGGCCTCGCGATGCAGCCGCATGCGTTCGTCGAGCCATGCCTCCTCACGCCCCCGCGCCTCGACATTGCTGCCCCGGCTGATCATGCGGCGCAGCAGATCTTCGAAGCGCACGCCAGGACGCAGAATGTCGCCGGCGTCGGCATAGATCCGGCGATACGCGTCGTTGAACATCACCAGGCGGTCGTCCTGGTCGAAGATCACAAGCCCTTCGGAAATACTGTCCACCGCATCGCGCAGCAACGTCTCTGCTTGCTCCGCCCGTTCCTTGGCCCGCTCCAGCTCCTGCTCCGCCTCGATTTGTTCGGTGATGTCGCGCCCGATGCCCCGGTATCCGGTGAACGTGCCGCCCGCGTCGAACACGGGAACGCCATGGATGCTGATGTGGCGCATGCGCTTGAGGCCGTCGGGGCGATGATAGCGGAAGTCGCGGAACGGCCGCCGTGCGGCGATATCGGCCTTGTGTGCCTCCCATTGTGCCGGCGTCGTGCCGTCCGGATACATGTCCCAACGTGTCCGTCCGGCATAGGGCCTTCCCCCCGGCCGCCTGTCGCCGTGTCCCTCGGAGATCCATACGAAATTGGCGTCCGCATCCTGTTCCCAAAACCAGTCGGATGCCATCTCGGCAAAGCCGCGTAGCCGACGCTCGCTGTGGTGCAGCGCGCTTTGGATGCGCTTGAAGTCGGTGATGTCCACACGCAGGCCGGCGAGGCCGCCATCCCGCATCCGGCGCTCGACCACCAGGGTCCAACGGCCATCATTGTGCTGGGTTTCCAGCTCACCCACAGCCTCGGCGTGGATACGCAGAAAGTTCTGTACCCATTTCTCCTCGCGGCCGGCGGCGTCCGGATAATGGCCGCAGGCGAGCGTGTTGCGCACCAGGGTTTCGAACTTAACCCCCGGCACCATCAGGTGCGCGCTGGCGGGGTACATGCGACGATACGCCTCGTTGCACAGCACCATCCGGTCGTCCTTGTCGAAAATGACAAAGCCTCCCGAAAGGCTGTCCATCGCGTCGCGCAACAGCGTTTCCGCTTGCTCGGCGCGTTGCAGGGCTTCGACCCGGGGGGTCTCGTTACTGGCAGTACCGCGATAGCCGCGAAAAGTTCCATCGGCGTCGAACACCGGCTTGCCGCTGACCACGAAGTGGCGCATCGCGCCGGCCGAATTGCGCGCCGAATAACGAAACTTGCGGAACGGCCGATGCGCATCAAGGTCAGCCTTGTGCTGCCGCCACGGCTCATCGTGCTCTGGATTGGCCCGTGCGAGGTCCCATCGCGCCTTGCCGATGATTGCATCGGGATTAAGCCCGGTTTCTTCGGCAAAGGCCTCGGCCGCGATGGAGGTGAACCGGTGTTCGGCATCGGTTTCCCATATCCAGTCGCCACTCACCTCCGCGATATCCTGGAACTTCTGCTCACTGTCACGCAGCCGCTGTTCTACCTCCGCACGGAGTGCGATATCGGCGGCGAGGGCAGCGCGTTCGCGGGCAAGCTGTGCCTCGTGCCGGGCGCGCCGTCGTATCTCGGCGACCAAGGCCGCGAGCAAGCCGCTCACCAGAACCGACAGCAAGGCGGCGGCGATTTCGAGTTGGCGGGCATTGGCGCGAACCGGGGCGAGCACTTGGCCAAGGTCCAGGCCTACGCCAACCAGCAACGGATATCCGGGGATACGGCGGTCGCTGTAAATGCGGGTAATGTGGTCCAATCGGCTGGTGCCGACATGCACGACATCGCGCAGCGTGCCGGTTTCAGCGCGGCCGCGCAGTGGCGGAATCGTCTCGCCGGCGCCGACCGCGCCGTTCGGACTGTCAACGCTGAACCGCGCGCGGACAACGTTGTCGGTACCAAACAATGCGAACATGCCACCCGGGCCGAGATCGACGGCGCGATGCAATGCGGTAAGCTGCCCGGGCACCACGGAGAAGACCACCACGCCCAGGAGGTGGCCATCCACCGCGTCCACACGCCGGCTCATGTATATGGCGACGCGGCCGGTTTCGCGATCGACCGTCGGGACGTTGATGTATATGCCGTGCCAGGCGCCGCCGAGAGGAATCCGGAAATAATCGCTGCCACTTAGGTCAATCGACAGGGGATGTAGGTCGCCGGTGCTGGAAAGCAGCCGGCCATTCGGACCGATGATAAAGGCGTGGTCTGCCGGCGCGGCAAGCAGCGGCACTTCATGCGCCCAACGATACATGTCGAATGCGTCCGGCGTCGCGCGCATGTGTTGTGCCACCAATTCCATAGCACCAGAGATCGTATTTAATTCGTGGCCGATCTCCTCCTCAAAGGCCGCGCTGAGGTTGCTGACATTGACGCGGGCATGCGCCATCGCCATGTGGCGTTCCGATTCAATCAGGACAAACACGGCGACCCATAGGCCAATGACGAACGCCACGCCCGCCGCCACGATAGCTCCGAGCAGGACGAGTGTGCGGCGTTGCAGCCCGGCGGGGGCGCCGGAAGCGGGAGGCCTCGGGCCGTGCCGACGCTCGCCAGGTCGCGGTCTACTGACCGGTGTGTTGGCAGAGGCCGCTACCGACGGCTGACTTGAAGGCTTGGCTGTGCCGTCGGTGCGAGGGGCCTGCATGACGTCGGTCAGCATGGTTTATCCTGCCTCACGGCAATGCCATCAGGCTTTCCCCTGGCGAGAGCACATGTCACTGGCGCAAGCGATGCAATGAATCCGGTGTCGGAGAGATGGACCATACCGTGAGAAGAGTATCGCCCAAGTTGCGAGGGCTCGCGTGCTTCGCGAACGTGACGCCCCGTCCGGCGACGTTTAATGGCTATGTTACCTTTCTCCTTGTGACTTTCGCGGACCCATTTGGGTCGCGACGCGTCACATTATCGCAAATTTATTCAAGAAAAAAGAGACATCGCCGGTGCGTTTTTCATGGAATATTTACGAAATGGCATTGGTTGGCGTCTGCCGGAAGCCCGCCAACGCCGAATCCGGTCCGTGCAGCGTTCGGGGCTAGCGCGCCAGATCCGGGGGCGGCGCGGCGCTGCTAGCCGCGGAGGATGCGGGCACAACCGGAGGGCCATACACGTCTTGCGCGCGTTTCTGGAACGCATTCACCATTCGTCGTACGGCTTCGTTGAACACTACGCCAATCGCGGATTGCAGGATGCGGCTGCGAAACTCGAAATCGATGAAAAATCCGACTTCCGTACTCTCCCGGTGTGGCAGAAAGTCCCATTGATTGTTCAAATACCGGAACGGGCCGGTTTCGTAGCGCACTCGCACCGAACGCGGCCGGTCCAGCGTCACCCGGCTGACGAAGCTTTCGCGGAACGGTCCGAAGCCGATCGTCATGTCGGCCAGCAATTCGCGTTCGACGCGGTGACGCACGCGTGTTGCGACGCACCACGGCAGGAATTGCGGGTACTTTTCAACCTCCGCAACCAGGTCGAAGAGTTGGTCGGGGCTATACGGCACGACGCGGTGCTCGGCGTGGGTCGGCATCAGTAAGTGGGATGCGCTGCATGCCCTGCCGCGCGCGCGGCGCGCAGCGCGGCGAAATCGGCGTCGGCATGATAGGAACTGCGGGTCAGCGGCGTGGCGGAAACCAGCAGGAAACCCTTGGAACGCGCCAGTGCCGCATAGTCCGCGAATTCCTCCGGTGTCACGAAGCGGTCGATCGCGGCATGCTTTATGGTGGGCTGCAAGTATTGGCCGATGGTGAGAAAATCGACATTGGCAATTCTCAGGTCGTCCATGACCTGGGCAATTTCGGTGCGGGATTCACCAAGCCCCACCATCAGGCCCGACTTGGAGAACAGAGCAGGAACGTGTTGCTTGACTGAGTCGAGCAAGCGAAGCGACTGGTAATAGCGCGCGCCGGGACGGATGCTGGGATAGAGGCGAGGCACCGTCTCCAGATTGTGGTTGAACACGTCCGGCCTGGCATCCGCCACGATCTCCATCGCGCCGGGTTTGCGCAGGAAATCGGGCGTCAGGACCTCGATGCTGGTACCGGGCGCGGCATTGCGGATGGCGCAGATGACCATGGCGAAATGTCCCGCGCCGCCATCCGCCAGGTCGTCGCGGTCCACCGAAGTGATGACGACATGCTTCAGCCCCAGCCGGGCGACCGCGTCGGCAACGCGGGCCGGCTCTTCCGCGTCCAGCGCGAGCGGCTGGCCGGTGCGCACGTTGCAGAACGCGCAGGCGCGGGTGCAGGTGTCGCCCATGATCATCATGGTGGCGTGCCGCTGAGACCAGCACTCGCCGATATTGGGGCAAGCGGCTTCCTCGCAGACCGTGTGCAGGCGGTTCTCCCGTATCAGAGCACGGGTGGCGTGATAGACCGGGTGGGTGGGTGCCTTGACGCGGATCCAGGCGGGCTTGCGCTGGATCGGGTTGTCCGGCCGGTGCGCCTTCTCCGGATGGCGGAGGGCGGCACCGCCGGTGCGGTGGTCTATGACGAGGTGGGTGGACATTGCGGGGTACAAGTGGCGGGCGGGGGTGGGGGCGTCAAGCGCGGCCGGCCGCGGTTTCCGCGGGCGTGGCTGGGCGATCCGGCAGGACGTTCGGGGTGGGGTAAAGCTGCAGCAACAGGTCCATGGGACGGATATTCGCGCTGATCAGCCGCACGTCTTGCTCTACCGCGGTGACGAAAATCAGTGCACTGCGCGGATCACCCGGGTCGAGCAAGCCGATGCTGATCGCCAACTCGGCGCAGGCGACGCCGCAGTCGTGCACCATGTAAAATCGCCAACTCGGCTGTTGTTGCCATAACGGACGAGCGGAAAGCGGCCGCAATTCGGGCAATATACCTGGCGGGCCAGCCATGGCGCAGTAAGAACCCGTGCGCGTTGTCGGCCACTTCGATAGGCAACGGCTAGAGCCGCATCAAAATGCAAATCCATGGTTTCCCAGCCCCGGCGCATGGCTATTGCGCTGAGGCAATCTATCGTGAGCTCGGCATCAGCACCATGCATGCGAGCGGCCCAGGGCAAGCCCGTACCGCACCGTCGCATTAGGCCAATCCCTTGCCACACGATCTCACCCCAATGTCCGTGACGCGGTTGTTCGTAACAAGAACTCCGCTACGCTGGCGACGCTGACCAGTGCCCACCCGGCATAGCCACGGAGCCCCGCATGCCCGCCAACCCCTTCGATCTGACCGGCAAGGTCGCCCTGATCACCGGCGGCAACTCCGGCATCGGCCTGGGCATGGCGCTCGGCCTGGCGCAGGCGGGCGCCGACATCGCCATCTGGGGCACCAACGCCGCCAAGAACGAGGCCGCCTGCGCCGAAATCGCCCGCCACGGCCACCGCGTACAATCCTGGCTGTGCGATGTCGGCGACGCAACGGCGGTGAACGACACTTTCGCCGCCACCCTGGCGGCGTTCGGCCGCGTGGACGGCTGTTTCGCCAATGCCGGCGTGGGCGGGCGCGGCGTTGCGTCGTTCCTCGACATGACGGACGCCGAGTGGCGGCGCGTGACCCGCGTCAACCTGGACGGCGCCTTCCACACCTTCCGCGCCGCGGCCACGCATATGGTGGAGCGGGGCGGCGGCGGCGTGCTGGTGGGCACTGCCTCGCTCGCGGCCATCGAGGCGGCGCCGCGATCAGAACATTACGCCGCCAGCAAGGGCGGCATGATCTCCATGGTGCGCGCGCTGGCGGTCGAGCTCGCCCGCCACGGCATCCGCGCCCATGCGATCCTGCCCGGCTGGATCGCCACCGAGATGACCGCGAACGCCTTCGCCACCGAAGGCTTCCGCACCAAGGTTTTCCCCCGCGTGCCGATGCGCCGCTGGGGCACCGGCGATGATTTCGCCGGCATTGCCGTCTATCTGCTCAGCGATGCATCGCGCTACCACACCGGCGATACGTTCGTGATCGACGGCGGCTATTCGTTGTTCTGATCCAGCGCGATGACCAGCACGATCCGAGCCGGCCGCGATGCCGACGCCAACTCACTGATCGCTTTGATTGCGGCATGTTGGGGGATGTACCCTGGTATCCGCATGGACGTTGACGGCGAGATGCCCGAACTGCGTGCGCTTGCATCCTACTATGCGAAGGCTCGCGGGGTGTTGTGGGTCGCGGAGGATGGTGGTGCCATTCTCGGTATGGCGGCAGCACGGCCGCATCATGCCGGCGCGCACGGCAGCACCGGGCACGACGCAGGGCCCTCGCACGATTGGGAATTGTGCCGCGTCTACGTACATCCTTCGCAGCACGGGTCCGGTCTTGGCCGCGCTTTGGCCGATGTTGCCGAGGCGCATGCCATGGACGCCGGCGCAACTCGTCTGATGCTGTGGAGTGATACGCGGTTCGACCGTGCACACCGGTTCTATGAAAAGCGGTCCTACGTTCGCGCGGGGCCGATCCGCGTGTTGCAGGACATCTCGCATTCGCTGGAATTCGCTTATGCCAAGCCGGTGAACGGCGTCGAGGTGTTGGACGCTGCGGGCGCAAGCTCCGCCGAACGGCGGCTGGCCGACATCCTGGTCGCCTGTGTTGACGGCGGCGCGGGGCTTTCGTTTCTGCCGCCGCTGGCACCATCCGTTGCGCGAGCCTACTGGAAGCGCGTCGCCGGCCAGGTGGCGAACGGCACACGGATACTGCTGTGCGGTTGGGCGGAGGGCGTGCTTGCGGGCGCGGTAATGCTGGATCTTGGCATGCCGCAGGACCAGCCGCATCGGGCAGAGGTGAAGAAACTGATGGTGCATCCCGATGCTCGCCAGCGGGGGCTGGGGCGCGTCCTGATGCAGCGAGCGGAGCAGGAGGCCGCACGGGCTGGGCGGTCGCTGCTGACGCTGAATGCGCGGGCGGGGGCCGTGGCCGAAGAACTCTACCGTGCGATCGGTTGGCAGGAAGCGGGACGGATCCCGGGCCATTCGATGAGCGGTGACGGTACGGCATCGGATACGCTGGTATTTTATAAGCATATCCTTGGCGCGGTGTGTCATCCCGCGGCGTGACCTGACGCAGCGGGCCCCGGATCCCGCTCAAAAAGTAACGCAGTAGACGCCGACGATCTCATTGGATTTGAATTCAGCAACCAGAAATTCGAACCGTGCAAAGCAGCCGGACATTACGTTGTACGAGCCATGGCACCAGCGATTGCCGCCTTGAGGCCGGCCTTCACGGAAGCAGGCAACACGCCCGACAGAACCTTGCGCAATCGGTTGAGCGGGGTGCGGTCGGGCGGAACGAAATCGCGCCACTCGGTCATGCGCAAGTACCTGTCATACTCGGTTCGTCGTGGGTGATCGCAGAAGTAGCTCCAAGGCTTCGAGCCACCATTGAAATGAATGATCCGTGCCTCGCGTCGGACTGCTGCTATTTCCCTTTGCTTCAGCGGAAGTGTCGGGGGTTCACGGTAGAACGGCCAGATCACGTTCCATGCATAATCGAGCCGCTTGGTTCGGCTGTGAAAACACGCATTTAGTGCGTCCTGATCATAAAGCACACGCTCCGGATTAGCGCGAATATAGTCGATAACGGTTTCCTCCGCGCGTGTGGCCCGCCATTGCGCCAGGTCGATGAGCAATACGCCCGAATTGAAATAGCCGTCTTCAGGACGCATCGCGAGCCGCGTTACGCCGCGGTCGGACCCGGGAATGTCAACGGCAGCCATCAATGCTCCGCCCAAATCAGCGTTCCACAGCGGGGCAATGCTGCTTACGACCACCATATCGGCATCAAGGTAGAGGACGCGGGTAACCTGGGGTGGGAAGAATTCTCCGATCCACAACCTTGAATATACGTCCGGGGTATAGTGTGCCAGCGGATTGAGCGGCAGCAGAAGATCCCGAGGCATTTGGAATGCGCGGAAGTTCAGCGACTGGTTGGGGAATTGCGCCATCGACCGCCGCAGCTTGGCTTCGTCGAGGCGTTCGCCCTGCTGACAAACGATCATGATATCGAAGAACAACTCAGGGTTGTTCATCACGAGAGAGACGAGGCACACCGCCATATGTTGAAGATAGGTGGCATTGGTACAAAACAGCGTGTGCACAGTGGTTGCTGCGGTCCGCGATTTCTGCACACCCTGCGCATCAATCTTAGTGAGGTTGCTCATACGTTGATCTTTCATCAGAATCCTGTGCAACGCATACATCAGTGTAATTGGTACGTGTGCATACCTCAATTCCCATATACCCCTGACGTGCATCCATAGTCACCGTTGCGACGACCGGGAAGGCAGCGCTCGGTTTTTGGCTTTCGGTACGAATACGCTAACTGAACGTAATTCTCTCCGCGGTGCGGCGTGCGGCAGAGACTATGCGATGCCCGCCACCGTTGTGCGGTGCATGTCGCGCGATTGAGTCTCGTCGAAGCGCGTCACGCGGTGCATGGTGCAGCGGTTGTCCCACATCACCACGTCATACTGGCACCACACATGCGAATAGACGAGCGGGCGCGTCGTTGCATGCTCCGTCAGCTCACGCAGAAAAGTGCGAGCCTCCGGCACCGGCCAATCGACCACTCCGCCAGCATATGCCGACAAGAACAACGATTTGCTTCGGGTCTTCGGACGCACGCGCACCAGCGGCTGGACAGCGGAACAGTACACGTTCTTCCTCGGTCACTTTGTCCCGGCAATCGGCTGGATCGTGACGGTGGTGCGCCGCATATCGCGCGGCTGCGCATTGTGGTAGCGCCGCACGCGATGCAGTGTCGCACGATTGTCTCACATCAGGCGGACATGTGCAGCATGTGGCGCATCGCGAAACCGAAACGGAGCCACGTGAAGCCTTGCACCAGCAGTTCGATCCCGATCAGCGTCCCCAAAATCCATAGGCCGGACCAAGGAAGCGTGGCGTACAGCATCACCGCGAGGATAACGCTGATGATACCGCTGAGTAACACAAACCACCAGCCCGGCAGCTCCCTGTGTTGTAAAGAGATCACGATGCGCATCACACCGCCGATCAGCAGGGCGGCAAGCACAAACAATGTCAGGACCAGGGAACCGGCCACCGGCTCTTGCATGATCAGGAAGCCGCCGATCACGTAGAGGAAACCGGCCAGGAGGTTGAAAAAGAACGCGCTCCATTCCCGCGTCATGAAGGCGTGGATGATCTGGAAAATACCGCCCACCAGCAGCATCGCCCCGATGAAAATCACGCTGACCAGCGTGAACATGACGACATCGCCGAGTGCGAAGATCCCGCCCAGGATCATGATGCTGCCGAGCGCGACGAACCAGCCCCACTTGGATGCGGCCGATCTATATCCCAGGCCACGCGGCGTTATGCCAGCCGGCAGGTCTGACATGGCGTTCCCCTGTTGTTCCAGGTCTTTGGCCGCCCAGCATGCACTATCTGTGACCAGCATGCACTATGGGTGAATCGCGGGTCCTGCGGTTCGTGTCGTCGCGAGCAGGGTAGCGACGGAGCAATCTTATTTGAGAAGCCGCCCGCACCGTTCGTGCTCCGCGTGACCGGGGGTGCTTCGTCGCTTCGCTCGTCGCAATGATATTTTACTCTGCCGCTTGCAGCACGGGCGGGGCGGTGACGCCGGTACCCTTGATCGACGTCCGGCGCAGGTCGCGCACCTCGTGCAGATCGTCGAAGCGGCGCGCCCGGTGCATCACCGTGCGGTTGTCCCACATCACCAGCGCGTTCACGCGCCACTTGTGCACGTAGACGAATTCCGGCTGTGTCGCATGCTCTTGCAGGTCGCGGATGAAGGCGCGCGCCTCCGGCACCGGCCAGCCGACGATGCCGCCGATATGCGACGAGAGATACAGCGACCGGCGTCCCGTCACCGGATGCGTGATCACCAACCGGTGCCGCACCGGCTTCAGCTTGTCCGCATTCTCGCCACCTTCCACGGCAAAGCCGATTTGCTCGCGCGAAAACACGATCGAATGCTCGCAGACCAGGTCTTCGATTTCGGCCTTGGTGGCATCGTCCAGTGCATCATACGCGGCGCGCATGTCGGCGAATTCCGTGTTGCCGCCCTTGCCGGGCACCACGCGTGAGTGCAGCAGCGTATAGCCGGCGCCATGCGGGCGGAAGGACGCGTCGGAGTGCCACAGCCGGTTGGCCAGCGCGTACATCCGTTTCTCGTCGTCGCGCGCGCGGAGCTGGTTGCGGGCCGTGAGGTTGGAGATGTCACCCAGCTCCAGCCGGTCACCCAGCCGCCGCTCCTCCGGCTTGCTGAGTTGGCCGATCAGCGTCACCTCCAGCTCGCCGAAATTCCGGGAAAACATGCACTGCTGCTCGTCCGTCAGCTTCTGGTCGGGGAAGGCCAGGACGGCGTAACGGTCCATGCCCGCCTCGATGGCGGCGACCTCGTCGCGAGAGAGCGGGCGGGTGATGTCCAGGCCGGTCGCTTCGCCGGCAAAATGCGGGTGCAGCGGACGGATGCTGAGGCTCATGGGCGGTTTCCTCCTGGTCCCGGCGCGGGAAGTATAGCCACGGCGGAGGGCCGCGCCAGATGGGAGTTCGGCAGACGGGAGTTTGGCAGGACCGCCCGATCCGCTATACAGGCCCTCGCGCGCGAGAGTGGCGGAACGGCAGACGCAGTCGACTCAAAATCGACCGCCGCAAGGCGTGGGGGTTCGAATCCCCCCTCTCGCACCATCACCACAGCGTCGCCATGAAGCGCCCATATCGGGTCTCCATGGACAGACGTGGTCAGGATGCATATCGCGCAACTCACCATCGAACAGCTGCGGATCAAGCGCGTGGAGGAATCGCGGTAACAGCACGGTATCGAACCAGAAAGCGCCGCAGCGCCGCAAGCCGTTCGACGATGGCTCGGTTTCATCCGGCCGATCGTTGCGCCGGTTCATCGCTGTTGCTCCGTCGCCGTCTCCAGCGCCGGCCTATCCACCAGTTGGTCGCGATCGGCTGAGCACGATCCCCGGGGACGGCCCGCACCGCGCAGGTTCTCCGGTCCGCCAGCCTGCAACTTGTCGCGCCAGCAATATAGCAGCTTGCGTTCCAGCCCGAGTTCCTGGGCCAATCCGACGATGTTCCGCGTCTCGTTCATCCGCGCCAGGGCTGTGAGCTTGAACTCCCGGCTGAAGCCGCGGCGCTTGCGTTTGGCTGATTCAAGGTCCGACATGACCGTTCTCCTTTAAGAACAGTACGTCACAGTGGTCTGTGGCATTGAGCGGGGATCGCGCATCTCAGTGCGCTCCGGCTGCGGATGCAGCGCCTTTGCGAAGCAAGCCAACCGCCAGCATCGCGCCCAGCAGCATGACGCCCAGCAATGCGAAGGCATCGGCGTAGGCCATCAGGGTCGCTTGCGCGCGGATGGTCTCGCCGACCGCGACGATCGCGCGGTGCATCGCTTGACCCGGGTCGGGCACGCCATGCTCGGTGAAGTATTGCTGCATGGCCGCCAGCCGCTTCACCGTTGCCGGCTGCAACAGCGAGACATGGGCATTGATGATGAACGAGTGGTATTGTTCGCGCTTGGTGACGAAGGTTTCGATCGCCGCTGTGCCGACTGCGCCACCCAGGTTGCGCAGCATGTTGAACAATCCGGAGGCAGCGCCTGCCTCGTTCGGCTGAATGCCGACCATTGCGATGGCGGAAAGCGGCGTCATCACCAAGGCCTGGCCGAACGCCCGCACCACGTTGGGCTCGAACAGCTGCGGGGCAGCGTAATTCGCGTCCAGGTGCATGTTCATGAAGCAGCTTGTCGCGAATACCGCGAGGCCGATCGCGACCAGCAGGCGTGCATCGAACTTGCCCATCAGAAACGGCACCAGCGGGATGACGAACAACTGCGGGATGCCGGTCCAGGCCATCACCTCGCCGCTCTGCTGCGCGTCGAATCCCTGGGTCACTGCGAGGTACTGCGGCAGCACGTAGGCCGACGCATACAGCGCGAAGCCGAGCAGGAAATTCGCCAGCGTGCCGAAGCCGAAGCTGCGGCGGGCCAAGAGGCGAAGCTGGATCAACGGCTCCTTGCGGATCAGCTGCACGACGATGAAAGCGCCGAGTGCCACCGCGGATATCAGACTCAGCCTGACGATGAAGGAGGAACCGAACCAGTCGTAAACGTTGCCTTCATCCAACACGGTCTGGAACGTCGCCAGACCGACGGCCATCAGCGCGATGCCGAGCCAGTCGGTGCGCCGCAGCAGCCCCAGGCGCGTGTCGGAACGGGGCAGGGCGTAAATCAGTGCGGCAAGCATCACCGCGCCGGGCACCAGATTCATGTAGAATATGGTCTGCCAGCCGTAGGTGTCGGTGAGCCAGCCGCCGATCGTGGGGCCAATGGCGGGCGCGAAGGTTGCCGTGATGGAGAACCCCGCGAACCCCATCGCGCGCTTCGAAGGCGGCAGCATCGAAACGATGATGGAGAAGGACAACGGGATCAGCACGCCGCCAAAGAACCCTTGCAGCGCGCGCAGCACGATCATCTCCGGCAGACTGCTCGCCTGTCCGCACAACGCCGAGAACACAAGGAACAGTACGGTGTTGGCGATCAGGTAGCGGCGTAGCGAGAAGACCTGGCTCATGAAACCCGTCATTGGGATCACGATGATCTCGCCGATCAGATAAGCCGTACTGATCCAGGAGCCGTTGATGCCGCCGGTGCCGATGCCGCCCTCGATGTTGGGCAGCGAGGAGTTGGTGACCTGGATGTTCAGCACTGCCATGAATGCCCCGATCAGCGAACCGCCGACCGCGATCCAGGTCTTCAGCGACACGTTCTCCTGCGCGAGCGAAGGATTATCTGCCATGGCACTCACCCGTGGGCGGGCTTGGTATCGATGGTGGGCTCGACCGACATGCCCGGGCGCAGCCGGCCGATCAGCGGATCGTCCGGGTTGATTGCGATCTTCACCGGGATGCGCTGGACGATCTTGGTGAAGTTGCCGGTCGCGTTATCGGGCGGCAGCAGCGCGAATTCCTCGCCGCTGGCGGGGGCGATGCTGTCCACCGTCCCATGCACCACAGCATCGGGGAAGGTATCGACGTCGATTGTCACCGGCTGGCCCGGCTGCACGTTGGTAAGTTCGGTTTCCTTGAAGTTGGCCGTGACGTAGACGTGCCGCAGCGGTACGACGGCCATCAACTGCGTGCCCGCCTGCACATACTGTCCCACGCGTACCGTGCGGACGCCGACCGTACCGGCTACTGGCGCGGTGATCGTCGTGTAGCTCTCGTTCAGTTCTGCCTGGTGCAGCGCGGCCTGCTTCTGGGCCAGCACAGCCTGGGCTTGAATCTGCTGCGCCTTCAGTACGTCCACTTGCTTCTGCGCCAGGCCGAGATCAGCCGTGTCATGATCCAGTTGGGCGCGCTTCGCGTGGAGCAGCGAGGTCGCCTGCTGCGCCTCCTGCATCGTGCCTGCCCCGCTGCGGGAGAGGTTCTGGTACCGGTCGTAGTTCTGGTCTGCGAAGGTCAGGTCGGCCTGATCTGCGACGATGCTGTCCCGCGCCGCTTCGACTGCAAGCCGCTGGGCCCCAATCTGCTGCTGCAGGACGCCAATCGCGGCCTGCTGCGCCTCGACATCGGCTCGGGCCAGCGCAACGGCGGTGAGGTAGTCACGGTCGTCAATGCGGGCCAGTACCTGGCCGGCGCGAACCCGTTGGTTGTCGTTCACCGCGACCTGGGAAATGTATCCGGAGACCCTTGGGCTGACCAGGACGTTGTGCGCCTGCACGTAGGCATCGTCTGTCGAAACCAGGTACTGCCCGGTTGTCCAATAATACTGGCCGTAGAGGATGCCGCCCGCCAGAACCGCCGCGCCGGCGGCGCCAAGCAAGATCGAGCGCAACGGCAGCCGAAGGCGGCGGCGACTCCGCGTCTGAACATCGGTATAAGACCGCTCGGACGTTTGGGCCGGCTCTTTTTCGATTGTGGTGTCCTGATGCATTGGCCCCTCCCACAAGCTTGGTCCCTCGGCATGAGGGACTTCCCGCTGGTGACGCGATGGAGGTAGGCCTTTTGGCTGCGCGGAATAATCCGGCGCCGGGGAACATCATCTGTGTCTATTTTCGGCAAGTCGGGGCAGGGGGCCGAGTGGCGCATTCCCCCACCCCTTGTGGGACTGGGTTAGGGCGAGGGGGTGGCGGGGGTTAGGGGAAGCGAACGGGTGCGCCGCCGGCCCACATGTCCCGTCCTCCTATCCTTGGTCCACTACGCGGTCGAAGCCCGCATGGGGAGGGGGGATGTTTCCAGCCTTACCGCCGCAGCTCCATCTGGATCGGGCCCTCGCGGCGGCCGTGGGTAAACTGGTCCACTTCCGGCACGCCCGTGTCCATCAGATCCGACGCGGGGCCCCGCCAGATGATCCGGCCCTGGTAGATCATCGCTGCGTCGTCGCCGATTCGGCGGGCGCTGGCCATGTCGTGGGTGATCGCCACCGCCGTGCTGCCGAGCCGTTTGACGCAGTCCACGATCAACCCGTCGATCACTGCACCCATGATCGGGTCCAGGCCGGTGGTCGGCTCATCGAAGAACATGATGTCGGGGCGGGGCGCAATGGCGCGGGCCAGGGCAACGCGCTTCTGCATGCCGCCGGAAAGCTCCGCGGGGTAAAGGTCGCCGACGCCGGCGGCCAGGCCGACCTCGGCGAGGAACCCCGCGGCGTGAGCAGGGGCCTCGGTACGGGTCGCCTTGCGCTCGGCCAACAGGCCGAAGGCGACATTCTCCCAGACCGGCAGGCTGTCGAACAGGGCGCCGTTCTGGAACAACATGCCGATGCGGGCGCGGATGGCGTCGCGCTCGCGGCGGGGGAGGCGGAGGATGTCGGTGCCGTCGATCTCGATGGTGCCGGCGTCCGGTTCGAGCAAGCCCAGGATGCATTTCAGCAGAACCGATTTGCCGGAGCCGGAGCCGCCGATCACGACCATGGAGGTACGCGGCATGATGTCGAGATCGATGCCGTCCAGCACGACCTTGCCGCCGAAGCGCTTGTGGAGGTTGCGGAGACGGATTTTGGGAGTCGCGCCGTTCATGCGGGGGTGATGGCGTGCGGCGGGGGTTTGGGCAACACCTCGCCTCGCCTTGGGACCCCGGGACCACGCCCCTTGACGGCGGTGGATTGCCCCAACAATCGGCACGTGTTGCGCCCCAGCTTCGCCACGGTCTGCAACATCAGGAGGATGTCTCCCACCACCGTGGTCGGCCCGATGCCCCCACGCAATCAGTCGTCAGGGCAAAGGCCTGAGGGGCCGGAACCCCTGCGCCACCACGTACAACTCGCTCGACTCCTTCCGGCTCGCCGGCGGCTTGGCGTGGCGCACCGTGCCGAACGCCTGTTTCATCCGCGACAGCATTTCGCGTTCGCTGCCGCCCTGAAACACCTTGGCGACGAAACCGCCCTCATCGGCCAGCAGGTCCAGCGCAAACTCCAGTGCTGCCTCGGCGAGGGCCATGATCCGCAGATGGTCCGTGGCGGCGTGGCCGGTGGTGTTCGGTGCCATGTCGGACAGCACCAGGTCGGCCTTGCCGCCCAGAGCCGTTTCAACGCGCGCCGCCACCGCGGGATCGGAGAAATCGCCCTGCAGTACGACCGCTCCGGGCACGGCATCCATCGGCAGCAGGTCCAGCGCCACGATACTGCCGGCCCCTCGCTGCAGCGCGACCTGCGACCAGCCGCCCGGCGCTGCGCCCAGGTCGATCACGCGCGCGCCCGGACGGATCAGCTTGAACCGTTCGTCCAGCTCGATCAGCTTGAACGCCGCGCGTGATCGCCAGCCTTGCGCCTTCGCCGCCGCCACGTATGGGTCATTCAACTGGCGCGTCAGCCACCGTTGGGAAGCCGCGCTGCGCCCCTGCGCCGAGCGCAACGGCACCGCCAGCCCGCGCGGTGCACCGCTTCCCTTCCCGCTGCCGGGCTTCATGCCGGCCGGTAGAATCCCGCCCGCCGGCCGCGTGCCTGCTCGCCGTGGATCATGCGCAACAGCATGCCTTCCCGCAGGCCGCGGTCGGCCACGATCACCTTCGGCGCCGGCCACAGCCGGGTAATCGCGGCGAACACAGCGCAGCCGGGCAGCACGAAGTCCACCCGGTCCGGACCGACGCAAGGATGCTGCGCCAAGCCCTCGCGCCCCATCGTCCGCAGGCTGGCGACCGCCGCGTCCGCCACGTCGGCGCTCAGCACCACGCCATCCACCAGGGGGCGCCGGTAGCGCGTCAGTTCCAGCGCGATGCCGGCCAGCGTGGTTACCGTGCCGGAGGTGCCCAGCAGGGCTACGCCGCCGTCGCGGATCTCATGGCCGATGCAATGAATGGACTCGAACGCCGCCAATCGGGCAGCGACATCGTCCACCATCGCGTCGAAACCATCGGTGGTGAAGCCGGCACCGCCCCAGCGCTCGGCCAGCGTCACCACGCCGACCGGCAGAGAGTCGTAGCCGATCAGTGCCGGGCGCCCTTCGCTCAATCGCACCCAGGCCAACTCCGTCGAGCCGCCGCCGATATCGAACAACAACGCCCGTCGACCGTTACCGGGGAGCAAGGGGGTACAGGATTCAAGCGCCAGTTCCGCTTCTTCCCGGGCCGAGATCACACCGATTTCGAGCCCGGTCTCCTGCTTCACCCGGGCCAGGAACTCGCGGCCGTTGATTGCGCGGCGGCATGCCTCCGTGGCAATGGCACGCAGCCTGCGCACAGGGCGGCGTGCCAGGCGCGCAGCGCAGGCATGCAACGCCGCCAGGGCGCGGTCCATCGCGATTTCGCTCAGCGCGCCGGTGTGATGCAGACCTTCGCCCAGCCGGACGATACGCGAGAAACTGTCCAGGACCCGGAAGCTGTCCCCGGCCGGGGCGCCTACCAACATGCGGCAGTTGTTCGTCCCCAGATCGAGCGCGGCAAAGGCCGGGCCGGCGATCCGGGGACCAGGCGCTGACCGGACGGCGGAGGGAACCGCCGACGGAACCTCCTGCGGCATCATGCTCCTATAGTCGTACGCGTGCCCCGCCTGCTGCAAGTGCGTAATGCATGCTGCGCCATGAACTTGCCACGAATTCACCCTCGTGAAGGGCCGGGCGGCAACTCCGATCGAATGCCCGGCGTTCGGCTTGCACCAAACGCGATGGTCAGCCCCTGTTTTAACCGCTCCACCGTTCCCGTGCTTCGGGGATACGCCGTGCCTCCGACGGTGCGCCTCCCGCCATCGACCGAGATGGTCCATGTGTGGCCAACCACGGCATGAGCGACGAACCCAAGCAGGCGGTGGAGCACACGAGCCGCTGGCCGGGATGGATCTGGGCCGTGCCGATCGCTGCGGTTGCCATCGTCGCCTACCTCGCGTTCCAACAGCTTGCGGCGAGTGGACCCGACGTGACGGTGATCTTCCCCACCGGCGGCGGGATCGAGGCAGACAACACCAAGGTAAAGTGGGAAGGGATTGTCGTCGGTCAGGTGGCATCGGTCCGGTTCATGAAGGACATGCGCCATGTCCGGGCCATGCTCAGCATGAATTCGGACATGGACGGCCATCTGGGCAAAGGCACCCGCTTCTGGATTTCCGGCCATCCCGGCATCACCAACCTGGCCTCACTGAAATCCGCCCTGACCGGGCCGTTCATCGGCGTCGAGCCGCATCCGGGACCAAAGCAGAAGCGCTATCAGGGGTTGGCGGAACGCCCGCCGGAGGTTGGTGGCCAGCGGGTGACGCGATACGTGCTGCAGGCCGACAGGCTCGGCACCATCACACGCGGCTCTCCGGTTTATTACCGGGACCTGCAAGTGGGCGTGGTGGGCGGCGCGCGGCTGGAAAGCGACAACCGGCATTTCCGGATCGAGTTGTTCATCAACGCGCCCTTCAACGACCTGGTGCATGAAGGGACACGGTTCTGGAATGCGAGCGCGGTCCAGATCTCGATGGCCAATGGAGGCCCGCGTCTGCAATTCCAGTCGGTCCCGGCCCTGTTCCAGGGGGCGGTGGATTTTGAAACGCCGCGTGGCGCGCAAAGCGGCCCGCCGGCAAACGCCGGCGCGATGTTCCCGCTGTACGGCAACGCAGCCGCCGCAGAGCATGCCCCCGCTCCGGAAGATGTGCTGTATCGCGTGGTGTTCCAGGCAGAGGAGGGGGGTGCGCTGAACGCCGGCGCACCGGTGACGCTCGACCAGAAGCGCATCGGCAGCGTCACCGAAAGCACATTGCAATACGATCCGCGCACCGGCCAGTTGCAAGATCTGGTAACGCTGGCGATCGAACCGGACGACATCGTGCTGGCGGGTGGCAACTGGGCGGCATACGCAAAGCCGCAGATGGATGCGATGCTGCGCCGGCTGATCGGTGAGGGGCTGCGCGCGCGGCTGGGCAGCTCCATCCCGGTGGTGGGCGGCAAGGCGGTGCAGTTGGCGTTCGTGCCGCATGCCCGGCAAGCCAGCCTGGGCGAGGGGGCAATCCCGGAAATTCCCGCCGGTCCGGAGTCCAGCGTCAACAGCATCATGGCATCGCTCAGCGCCGTGGCGGTGAAGTTGAATGCGATGCCGCTGGATCGGATCGCCGACAACGTCCATCAGGCGACCAAGCGGGTCGCGGCATTGACCAAATCGCCGCAATTGACCGCCAGCCTGCGGCACCTGGACGAGTCGCTGGCCAACATAGAGCAAGTCACTCGCAGTGCGCGCGTGCAGGCCGGCCCTGTGCTGGCGGATCTGCGTCGCGTCGCTTTCGAGGCACAGGGCACGCTGGCGGACATGCGGCAGCTCGTCAGCAGCAACCCGCTGTCGGCGTCGGCCGAGCAACCGGAGACGGCGAGCATGGGTCACACCCTCTATGAGTTGAGCCGCGCGGCCCGCAGCCTGCGTGAGCTGACCGACTATCTCGACCGCAATCCGCAGGCGCTGCTGATGGGAAAGAGGTGAAGCGGGATGCGATGGCTGCTGGCGGCGGCGTTCGTGTTTGGGCTGGCCGGCTGTGGTGCCGGCCCGAAGACGCATTTCTACACGCTGGTGCCAGTGGGACCCGGCCATCCCGCGGACACGGATTTTCCGGGCCTGCCGTTGAAGGTGGGCCATGTGGCGCTGCCGGCTGATCTGGACCGCGCCTCGCTGGTGACGCTGGGGCCTGGGACCACGGTATCGGTCTCTGACACCGAGCGCTGGGCGGCGCCGTTGGACCAGCTGGTGAGAACCACATTGACGTCCGATCTACAGGCGCGGCTGGGAGAATCCGCGGTGCTGGCCCCGAACGACCCGGTCTCGCCAAAGGGCGCGCGTACGTTGGTGCTGGCAGTGCAGCAGTTCAGCGGCGACAGCGCCGGGCAGGTGGTGCTGGAGGCAGACTGGACGCTGGCCCACGGCACTCCGCCCAAGCCGGGACCGCTTCACCATGTGCGGATCGTAGAGCAAGCGGGTTCGACACAGGGCGAGGCCGTCGCCGCTGCAATGAGCCGAGCGCTGGCACGGTTCGCTGATCGCATAACCTCGCCCGCGTAAGCGGGAGAGGTTTACGTCCTACCGGATCCGTTCCCAGATGCCGGTTTCCTCATCCAGCCGATCTTGCTCCAGGCCGCGGAAGTCGCCGCGCGAGACCACCCCGATCACGACTTCCTGCTCCACCACGGGCACGTGGCGGAAGCCGCCGTCGCGCATCAGCCGCAGCGCCTCGATCGCAGTCGAGCGCGGCGGCATGGTCGCAGGCTTCTTCGTCATCACGTCGTTGAGTTTCGTCTCCTTAGGATCCTTGCCTTGCGCCAACACGCGTACCGCGTCACGTCCGGTAAAGATCCCCAGCAGCCGGGAATCGCCGTTTGTCACAAGGACCGCACCGACCTTTCGGGCGTGCATCCGCTTGCACGCCTCCTGCACCGTGGCGTCGGGCGCCAGTTTCAGCGGGTCCTGATGGCGGATGATCTCCAACATTTCGCGATTCATGGCGGGTCTCCCCACAATGCACCTGGCAGTAGCGTGTGACATACCTCCGGGGTTTCGCCATTGACCGAGATCAACGGTGGCGCAGCCGGGACCGCACACCGGCATTTCCCACGCTGCATTCCCGGGGCGCGATGCTGCACGAGTTTGGCGTCACACCACCCGATGTAGCAGCGCTTCTCCGGCCGCGAGCCGCCGGCAGTTTTCCGCCGCCAGAGCAAAACTGCGGTCGAAGGTGCCCGTCGTGATCCAGGCGACGTGCGGCGACAGAACCACGTTGGGCAGGTGGAACAGTGGCGCGCGGAACTCCGGGGGTTCCGCTTCGAATACGTCCAGCCCAGCCGCGGCGAGGCGGCCCGACCGGAGCGCTTCGGTCAGCGCCGCCTGGTCCACGAGGCCGCCGCGAGCAGTATTGATCAGGATTGCTCCGGGCTTCATCCGTGCCAGAGTCGAGGCGTCGATCAGGTTCGCCGTTTCCGGCGTCAGCGGCACGTGCAGGCTGAGGAGGTCGGACCGGGGCACCAAGTCCGCCAGCGTGCACCAGTCGCCCAACGCGTCCTGCTTTGGCGCGCGCGCGGTGTAGAGCAAGCGGCAGCCCATCGCGGCGAGGATCGGGGCCAGGATCCGTGGGATGGCGCCGTAGCCCACCAGGCCAACGGTGCGGCCGCCCAGTTCGCCTAACCCGTCCTGCAACAACGGATCGGACCATACGCCTTGCCGCATGGCTGCATCGAACCGCGGCAGCCGGCGCAACGCGGCGAGCATCAGCGCGAGGGTCAGCTCGGCCACCGCGCGTGCGTTGGTGCCGGGGAGATTGCACACCGCCATGCCGCGCGCCTTCGCTGCGTCCAGATCGATGGTGTTCACGCCGACGCCGATTTTCTGGATCAGGCGCAGCCGCGGGGAGGCGGCGATCATGTCAGCGGTACAGCGTTGCAGCACGTGCCACAGCACTTCGGTTTCGGGCAGCAGGCGGAACAGGGTGGCGTCGTCACCTTCGGGACAGACCGAGATCGTGAGGCCCGGTATCGCCGCGAGCCGCGCCGCCAGGTCCGGCGCTACCGCGTAATGAAACAGCACGTTCATCGCCTGCCCGCTTTAGATGCGCCGTGTTGCATGCGTTGCCCTGCCCGTTATGGCCGGGCGAATGAAAGCATTCCCGCTCCGCCTGTGCGAGGGGGCGGGGGGAATGCGTTACTTTGCCCGCGTCTTATCCTGAAGTCATGGGCTTGTGAGCCGGATCACACCCATTCGGCGTCTTACTAATCAGGTTCGAAGTTTGCAGGAGGGTCCATTGTCATCGGACGCTCCGAAACCGGACACGGCAAATCGATGCGCCGCCGCGCGATTGGGCGCGCCAAGCCAGCCGATTGGGATGCGATTGCGGGATCGCGCAGAAGACCGTTTCGATCTGCATTGTCGGCGACTGCAAACTGCTCGTTTCGAATGTCGAGTTCAGCCGCAAGCGGCGTAACTTCAAGCTGATCAACAACCCGTTCCCGGCGAAACTCCATCCGGGTTCGTGTCTGGGCGTGGTGATCCAGTACCGGGCGGACTCCGAGCCGGAGGCCTGCGAGCTGGTCATCCACAGTGACGATCCGCATTCGCCGGTCAAGGTGCTGGATGTCGTCGCCTCCACCAAATGCGTGAAGAAATGCACATGCAAACAGACGCCGTGCTGCTGTGATGACCCGTGCGACGAGCGGCGTAGGGACGATTGCTGGACTCCAACAGCCCCGGCCGGACCCGTTACGCTCGTGCTGCCAGGTCGGAGCGAAAAAGCGAAGAATCCCCCTCCTGTTCCAGGAGGGGGTGGCGTCAAATGGGATCGGCCGTGACGCATGGCTCGGGTTATTGCCCGCGTGCATGATCGGAAGTAGCGCGCCACCGCCTGAGCATCTGCAGGAACAGCGCGGTGACAGTGATGGCAACGGCGAGAGCGGCCAGCGAAGCAAGAATCGCTCCCCGCGCCGAGGCCGCCGCCTGCACCGCGTAGTACAGAGCACCGACCAACGCGACACCCGAGGCATTGCCAATCTGCGACACAGTGCTGATGACGCCGCCGCCCGATCCGGCATGCGCCGCCGGAACCTTGGCCAACGCCAGGCCGTAAAGCGGTGCCATCACCATCGCCTGCCCCGTACCCCAGACGATCAGCAACGCCGCCAGTAGCCGTGGTGAGGCGCCTCCCGCAGCCAAGGCGATGCCGACGATCAACAGGCCGACAAGCTGCACGCCACATCCCTGAAGCAGCGCCGCAATCCCAAGGCGCTGCGCGCGCGGCCCGGCGATGCGCGACATCAGCGCAAACGCCAGGGCCAACGGCAGGACAACGCTTCCTGCCTGCAACGCGGGCAATCCAAGCCCGAGCTGCAGATACAGCATCATCACCAAGTAGAACGAAAGATTGGCGAAGGTGAAGCAGAATACGGCACCGAGGCCGATCGCGAAACTGCGGTCGCGCAGCAGGTCGAGGTGCACCAGCGGCAGTCCGCCGCGGCGGTGCTCGACCCAGCTTTCGATCCGCCACAATGCAACAAGCAAGGCCACGCCCAAGGCCATGATGGCGAACAACCAGGCCGGCCAGCCACGGCCGGCGCCGAGCAACAACGGACCAAGCAAGCATACCAGAGCACCCAGCAGCGCGGCGGCGCCGATCAGGTCGAGGCGCTTGCCCGGTTGTCCCGGCAAGGCCGGCATGAGCTGCCAGGCGGCCCCCAACAGCACGAAGCCGATCGGCACGTTGACGAAAAAGATCGTCCGCCAGCCGAGCCCGTCGATGTCGAGCGACAGCAGCCATCCGCCCAGCACCAGCCCTACCGCCGCGCCGAAGCCAAGCGTGAAGCCATAGGCACCGAAGGCGCGTCCGCGTTCGGCGTCGGGGAACAAGCGATGGATCGATGCCAACACCTGCGGAATCATCAGCGCGGCCGCTGCACCCTGCACCGCGCGCCAGGCCACAAGCGCGCTGCCCGACTGCGCCAGTCCGCACGATAGGGAGGCCAGGGTGAAGCCGAGCAAGCCATACAAGAACACCGGCTTGGCGCCGCTGATGTCGCCCAGGCGCCCGCCAGTGATGATCAGCGTCGCGAACGCAATTTGGTAAATCACGATCGCACCTTGGGTTTCTCCGATCGTTGCGTGCAGTTCCGCCCGGATCGAGGGAATGGCGACATTCAGTACAAACGCGTCGACCACGAACATGAACTGTGCCGCGACCAGGATAGAGAGCACCCACCACCGCCGCTGGCTTTGGCCAGCGGTGGTGATCGCGATGGCGGAGGGCATCAGCGGGGCCCTCCCATGAACAGGTAATCGGTGCGGATGCGGCCGTCGGGGTCCACCAGCAAGACCGCAAAGCCATGCGCCACGACGCGATCTTCGCTCGCCGGGCGCATCTCCCAGCCGAAGGTGACGAGATCGCGCAGTTCGCGGACATTCTGCACGGCGTGGAAGCGATGGCCGCCGTCACGCACGTTCTTGTTGTACGAACCGACGATCCGTTGCTCCAGCGCGTCATGCCCGTGCGCTTCGCGGACATCGACATAATGCTGGCCGCCGGGCGTCCACAATTCGGCGATCTGTTGGCGGCGGCTCTCGGCGTCGGCTTCGTTCCAGACTGCCACATAGCGGTCAGCGAGGTCTTGAGCGTTCAACATGACAGGTTCCTTGGTTGGTGTCACAGCGAGATTGCTGTGGCGCCAACATGGGGGACGCTGTCGGTGACGATCGATGACGCGACAGGTCAAAAACCACGCCGATTGCTGGTCGGAACTTGACCTTGCAGGTCATGGCGCGGCGACGCTGTCCCGCGATAGGCTGCGGCATGACCGAGAAGACAATCCCATTCGGAGTCTTGCTGCGCCGCTGGCGGCAGAGCCGCCGCATGACACAGGAAGACCTTGCGCTGGCGGCGAGCAGTTCGACCCGCCACCTTTCGTATCTGGAAACCGGGCGTGCGCAGCCGAGCCGCGATATGGTGCTGCGGCTGGCAGAGCACCTCCAGGTGCCGCTGCGTGATCAGAATGCGCTGCTGCTGGCAGCCGGTTTCGCGCCGATGTTCGAAGAACGGTCGTTGGCCGAGCTGGAAGCCGCGAAGCAAGCGATCGAGCAAGTGTTGCAGGCGCACAAGCCTTATCCGGCGTTCGCACTGGACCGGCGATGGAATGTCGTGCTGTCGAATAGTGCGTTGCCGCAACTCTATGAGGGGTGCGCGGCGGAGCTGCTGCGCAAGCCGATCAACGCGGTGCGGCTGGTACTGCATCCGTTGGGATTGGGACCACGCATCGTCAATTTCGTCGAGTGGCGCGCGCATACGATGACGGTGCTGCGGCAGCAGGTGGCGACTCGGCCCGACCCCATCATCCAGGCGCTCCTCGCCGAGGTGATGACCTATCCTGCGCCCGCCGGCGGGATCGCGCCGGCCGTCACCGAAGGGCCGCAGCGTTATGCGACGCCGCTGCAAATTCAGACGAGGTTCGGCACCGTGTCGTTCCTCAACACGACGACGGTATTCGGCACGCCGACCGAAATCACCCTGTCAGAACTGGCTCTGGAAATGCTGTTCCCGGCCGACGCGGCGACCGTTGCAATCGTAAAGGCGATGGCCGCGGAGGAAACCGTGTTGGCGTCGAACGAAACGGTGTTGCAGAAGGCGAGCTAACATAGTCCTCGCCAGGGCGGGACCGGGAGTCTCGATCACCCTCTCACCGCCGGTCGATTCAGCTTCCACCCACCGCCAATCCGGCGCCGCGCGGATCGGTGGCCCAGCGGCAAGTGCCGTTCTCGCCCGGCAGAAAGCCGGCACAGCCGATCACGTTAGCCCGACCAGGGTCAGGCACTTCTGACGCCATTGGCGCACCGGTTCTCAACGTATTGATCATGCCGACCGCCGCGGCCAGCGCTGCGCCGGTTTGGCCGGATCCGCCCGCCTCGGCGCGGAACGCCTGCAAATTCGCGTTCCAGGCCAACGCCGCCGCGAACAAGGGCAGCGGCACGCTGGCCGGTGATGCTGCGAGCAGGAATCCCATCCCCGGCACGATTCTTCCGGTACCGAAAAGATTGTCCAGGCTGGCGGTGCAGACAACCGCATTGCCATCACGGTCCAGCGTCGCCCAGGTCGTGGAAGCCGGGAGCGGCGGCAGCGCCGCCTGCGGGAGATTGGCGGCCTTCAGCAGCGCGTCCGGAGCCACGCCGCCCTGCCGCCACCGCGCCGCAACTGCCAGCGAGCGCGCGGCGGCACCGCTCAGGTCTGTTGGATTCTGGCGCAGCGTCTCGAATGCAGCGGCGGCCGCCAGGCCGCCATCCGCGGGGGCTGGAAGGAATGCGACTTTGTCACTGCGATACGACTCGATCAGCGGGTCTGCCAGGCTGGGGAGTGCATGGCGCAGGTCGGCGAGGGTTATCGGGCCACCGACCAGCGGCGACGCCTGTGCCAGCCGGCGCGCCCAAGTCCCCTGATACAGGTCCCCCACGCCGGCGACACGCAACTGGGTCAGCGTCGCGGCGAGATCCTCCTGCAACAGCGGATCGCCTTCCTTCAGCACGACGCCGTCGCGGCTGAATACGGCGCGCGCGGCCGGATCGGCCATCAGGGGGCCGGCGACAACCGACAGGTCGTTCGCCAGAGCGCGCGAAACGGGAATGCCGAAACGCGCCATGCGCTCGGCTGGGATGATCAGGGTCTCGAACGGCAGGCGCCCATAGCGCGCGTGCAGCAGATACAGGCCGCGCGCGAGCATAGGCACGGCCGCCGGTCGATCGGCGTTGGGGCCGACCTGCGCGGTCGGGAGCGGCAGGAACATGATCGCCTGCGGCGTGCCGGCGTTTACCGATTTCGCGCCAGGGGAATACGCCAGGCACGCGCCACCGGCACCCAGGCTGGCGCGCGAGGGCAGGGTGACCGCTAGCGCCAGCCCGACTGCCACCGCCGCATCGGCGGCATTCCCACCCAGCGACAAGATGTCTCGCCCGACCAGTGCGGCGCGTGGCTCATCAGCGACGACGCCGCCCAGGAATCCCTGGACGTGGCCCAGTTGCCCCACCGGCGGCGCCGAGTTGCCGAACGGGCTGATGCCGGACAGTGTCGCGCAGGAGGCATTGAACAAGGTCAGTCCGGACAGGACGACGGCACGCCAAGTCGCTAGGATGGCGCGCATGCTCCGCGCCGGTACCACGCCATTGCTCCGCAAGTCTGCCGATCCTTGTTCGGGGCGGCCGGCCTTGCAGGGGCTGGTCCGCGTCGTCCTGGTGAGGAGGCGTGCCATAAACAGGTTCTCAACCAGCGGCAACTGCCCAAAGGATTGCTCATGCCTCGCCTGATCTGCGCCTGCTTCCTATCGCTGGCTGCCGTGTGCCTGCCTGCCTTGCCCGGCGCCGCTGCCGAGCAATTCACGCCGGCGCAGCGCGCCGAAATCGTCGCCATCGTGCGGCAGGCACTGAAGCAGGATCCATCCATCCTGCGCGACGCAGTGGCCGCCTTGCAGGCCGACGACGCTGCCCACGCGGCGGCCGAGTCGCAGGCGGTGCTGGCGGCGCATCGCGACATGCTGGTGACTCCGGCCGATCCTTTTGCCGGCAATCCGCATGGCGACGTCACCATTGTGGAATTCTTCGATACCCGCTGCCCCTATTGCCGCAGCATGAATCCCGCGATGCAGAAGCTGATCGCCGAGGATCACAACGTGAAGGTGGTCTACAAGGATCTGCCGATTCTGGGGGCGGCCAGCATGCTGGGGTCCAAGGCGTTGCTGGCCGCGCAACGCCAGGGTGCATACGACCAGATGCGCGAGGCGGTGATGCAGATGCCGTCCGACACGACGCTGCCGATGATCGAGGGAGCGGCGGAGAAGCTGGGTCTGGACTGGCCGAAGCTGCAACATGACATGCAGTCACCGGCGATCCAGCAGCAGATCGACACGAACCTGAGGCTGGCGCAGGCGCTGAATATAGATGGAACGCCGGCGCTGGTGATCGGTAATTCGATCGTGCCCGGGGCGCTGAGCCTGGCGGACCTGCAAAAGGAAGTCGCAGCGGCACAGGAGACGGCCAAGCGTTAGGAATGACTAACGTCAAGTCGCAGCAAGGAAAAGCCTGCTCCCCGGCAGGACCGCTGGCTGGGAGATATCACAGCCGGTGGCCCGGTCGGACGGTGAGGATTGCTATTTGGCACAAAGTGTAACTATTACGCCGCGGTTGACCGTGCCATCACCCCGCCATAGATTATGTCAGGAGATAGTGTCGGGCGCGCGCTTTGTGGACAAACGGCCCGGGAAGGCAAACGTCACCGTCATGCAGAAGAATCCCCGACACTTCATTCGATCGCATCAGACCGACCGGCCATGGCATCACTGAGGTGCGTGAGTCCGAACCACGTCTGGCCGCCCTGCAGTTCTTCCAGGTAGCTCCGGCATCCTTTGCGTTCACCATTCTTCTGGGATTGTTCGCGGCGCTGCCTGCTCTGTCGATCGATCTCAGCGCTCCGACCCTGCCGCTTCTGCCGCGGGTCCTGCAAACGACCGTCACGATGGCGGAACTCACACTGTCATGTTTCATGGTCGGATTCGCACTGGGGCAACTCGGCGCGGGAAGATTCTCAGACGCTCGGGGACGCCGCCCGGTATTGCTGGCGGGACTGGCATGTTTCACGCTTTCGGGGATCGCTTGTTCACTGGCGCAATCCGGGCTCGAATTGCTGGCCGCGCGATGTGTGCAAGGTTTCGGCGCGGGCTCCTGTGCGGTCATATCGTTCGCGATGGTGCAGGATCTTTTCGAAGGAGAAGCCGCGCGCGCCAAAAGATCATACGTGGCAACTGTTCTCACCGCGGTGCCGGTACTTGCGCCGGCATTGGGTTCGGTGCTGGTGGATCGGTTCGGCTGGCGATCGGTCCATGTGGTGCTCGCCGTGGGCGGCACCGTCTTGCTCGCGGCTGTTGGCTGGTGCGTGCCGGAAAGCCTTCGGGGACACCGCGAAGTGCGGCAGCGCGCGGGTGGCGACGGCCGGACCTCACTCTGGAACGACCGTGTGTTCCTGCGCACGGCGCTGGTCAATGCACTGAGCTATGGAGTCATCTTCTCTTACATTGCGGGATCGCCGATCATCATCATTCGTCAAATGGGTTATCCGCCGGCAGTATTTGCCGCGGTCTTCGCGTCCACCGCGGTGGCGCTCACCCTGGGCGCCGCGAGCAGTGGGATGCTGGCGCGGAGGGGGATCAGCGCAGAAGCGGCGATCCGGGTCGGCCTTATTGTTACGGTCGCCGCAGCGCTGGGGCTTGCAGGGTTCGGCCTGGCCGGCATCTCTGCGGCTATCATCCTGCCGCCGCTGCTGGTGGTGTTGTTCTGCCGCGGCATTCTTGTGCCGAACCTGCAACACGTCGCAATAGAGCGCTGGAGCGAACGAGCGGGAACCGCCTCAGCGCTGGTTGGCGTCTCGCAATTGCTGGGCGGCGCTTTCGCCAGCGTCGTGGTGGCGGCGCTGTTGCCCTATCTGCGGTTGAACGCGGTGCTGGTGCCGATGGCAGTTCTGGCCGCGGCGGCCTGCCTTATGTGGAGGCCGGCTCGTCCGTGAGTTGATCTTCTTCCGCCGGTTTCGTTGTCGCGAGCAGCGATGGGTCGAACGGACAGAGCCGCCGCTTGCGGACCATGACCGCGTACTCGCCCTGACGGATCGTCGGGTGCGGATTGGGCAGCAATACCTTGCCAAGCCGGTCCCAGTCGTCGGCTGACAGGTCGGAGACATCCGAACAAGCGAAGCAAGAAAGCGTCTCTTCGCGATACGCAAGCTGCGGCAGCGGCTGGACCTGAATGATGGGGACCTGCGACCTGATATGCACGGTCGTGTCTGTCTTGGTCAGCCGGAAATTGGTGAACAGGGGGCCGAACCACAGGTCGGTCTCGATGATGCCCTCCCACGGGACAAGGTTTGGGATGGCGGGGATGTTCACCGGGGGCCGCACGGAAAGGCTCCAGCCGGGGCGGGTTCTGGCCAGCAGGCCGGTCCACATCTGCACGCCCCCGACTTCGGGCAACGCGGTCAGGAACGGCGGCGAATATCCCCGCAAGGCATCCGGTGCCGCGGCGTCGAATTCCACCGCGTAGTCCGGGAACTGGACGGCGCCACTGTCGGTGCCGCTGAGAGGCATCCAGCTTTCGTCTTCGCCGTAGGACCAGAAGATTTGCTCGCCGTCCCACAGCAAGCGGATGTCCAAGGGCGGAAACACCCAGTAGCCGAAGCCCGTGGCGGAGGTCAGGGCGTCGCAATAGCGCAGGCCGCGGCTTGGCAGATAGCCGGCGGCGGCCCGCTCGGCCCGCTTGGCAGGACGCGTCGAGCGGATCAGGCGAAAGAATTCGACGATTGGAGTTTCAGTCATTGCAATTCAGGCGGAACCGCCAAGCCTCCCTGCCCTGAGGTCGGCTTGGCTGCATTCCTGCTCCTTCAGAGTACTGGTCAGAAGGAGATAGTCCCACCGCCAATTCGCGTACGGCCAGCATCCTTGGTCTCGGGACGGCGTTGTGTGACCTCGTCATAGTGGATCGTCCCACCGCCGATGCGCACACGGCCCGTATCCTTCGTTGCCTTCGGCTCGACCGACTTTGCCTCAGCGACAGCCCCGATATCATTCTTGCTCATTGTCAATCCTTTCCAGGTTGAGGCGGCGCTTTTTGCGGTGCGGCCTCACCGAAACTATTATGAAAGTTTTTCATGTCTGTAAATGATTTCTTGTCGAATTGGCTTTTCGTTAAATATACGTTATATCATTGTTATTTTTGGCAATATGCCTGGTGCTGCGGGTGCGGCTGCTGTTGGTCGCCAGCTTAATCAAGCCGGGAGCATTTCTGATTCGCGACAGAGCCGTTCCAATGAATGATCGGTCGGACGCGCTCGCACACGGATTTTTCCTGCGCGACGTCCGGTTGCAATGGAATTGGAAGGACTGCCGGGGCAACGTGGTCACTCGGTCGCTACGGAGGTGCGAGGGATTGGACCCGCACGCTGTGGAACGCGGATCACCTGGGCGGCCATCCCAGGTTCAGCCGATGACCGAGGGAAGCGACAAGGATTCGGAACCGCAGAAAGTATCGGACAGTGATCATCGACCGCGGATTGTTGCTGGAGCATGTTGCGCACCTGGCAGCCGATGTAACCGGAACATCTTTCGCGATGATCCAAGTGGTGAGCGAGCGAAAGGAGCTCGGGGCCAGGAGGGCGGCGGTGGGGTTGTCGGCGCCTCAAGTGAATGCGTTGCCGCAACTGGATAATCTCACAAATCCAGTGCAGGAGTTGACGGTCATTCCGGATGTGACCGCGGATGCACGGTTCGCCAGCCTTGCACCGGCTTTCGCCGGCTCTCGGTTCCGCAAGCTGATCTACCGCAGGCTGGTATCATCGGGAGATGAGCGTCTCGGCTTCATCTGCCTGGTTGACGATGTATCTCGTGCCGATCCGACCGCCGCCCAAATCGAGTCTCTGAATCACGTTGGAAGTATTATAGTTTCTGATAGGCAACGAGAGCAGCGGCACCTGCACCTGGTTCACGTGGCCGACCGCGCGCTCCGGATCGAGCAAATGCTTCACCTGGTCTCGGAGGCCGAAACCTGCGCAGACGCGCTGAGCAGAGTGCTTGAGGCACTGTGCCGATTTCATGGCGCCACGATCGGTCAGATTCATCAGCTCATCCGGCCCGACACGCCCTTGTTCGAGATCAGCCGTTACGACGATACGGCCCGGGGCGAGACCGAGCGCGAATCCGGAGAAACACTCGCTGCGCTGGACACGCTCGCGATGGAAGCAATCCGTCGCAATAAACCCTTCGTCACCCATCGCTCGCAGATCGAGCCACCGCATGTCGCGGCCGACCTTGCAGTGCTCAAGGTTCTTTGCCACGTTTCCGTGCCTGTCTGGGTACATCAACAGCGCTTCGGCATCTCTCTCGCCTTCGCCACTGACAAGTCAGAGCTCGATCTTGTGGCTGCCGATATCATGTCGCTCGGGGACGCGGTGCGGCCGGTATTGCTGCAAAAAGTGACAGAAGAGCGGATGCGCTTCGCCGCTTACCACGACGACCTGACGCGGCTGCCGAATCGTCTTATGTTCCTTGAGCGGCTGGGGACCGCGATCGCCACCGCGCGATCCAGCGCGCAGAGCTTCGCCGTCTTGTGTCTGGATCTCGATGGCTTCAAGCTGGCGAATGACACCTTTGGCCACGGCTTCGGTGACAATCTTCTTGTCTGCGTGGCACAGCGGTTGCGGGAAGTGGCCGCGGGCAGCAATACCGTGGCCAGAACGGGGGGCGACGAATTCGCAGTCATCCAGGTCGGCAACGATCTGCCCTCCGAGGCCACGGATCTCGCCGAACAAATACTCGCCGCGATCTCCCAGCCGTTCGAGTTGGCGGGACAGAGCGTGACCATCGGAGTTTCGATCGGCATCGCGCTGTACCCGCAGCACGGCGAAAGCCCCGACTTGCTGCTGCGTAGTGCCGACCAGGCACTCTATTTCGCTAAAAGGGCCGGCCGGAATACGTGTCATGTCTGCGATCCTGAGCTTCAGGCGGCGGAGCGCGCCTCGTCGCAAATCGAGAGATATCTCAAGGAGGCGATCGACGGTGGTACGCTAACACTGGCGTACCAACCGATTTTCGACGTCGAATTGTCGTCGGTTGTCGGATTCGAGGCTCTTCTGCGATGGCATCATCCCGTGCTGGGCGATGTGGCGCCTGACAAGTTCATACCGATCGCCGAGCAGAGTGGCTTGATTGTGCCGCTGGGGCGATGGGTCCTGGAAACCGCCTGTGCCGATGCGGCCGCATGGGAGCAGCCTGTAACAGTCTCTGTGAACCTGTCGCCCCTGCAGTTCCGCCAAGCCGACCTGCCGCGGCAAATCGCCGACGTACTCAGCCGCACGGGCCTGCCGGCCGAACGCCTCAAGTTGGAGGTCACCGAGGGACTTCTGCTGGACGAGTCGGAACTCGTCCTCAGGACCATGCGTGAACTTCATGCACAGGGGATCCGCGTCGTGCTCGACGATTTCGGAACGGCCTATGCCGGCATCAATTACCTGCGCCGGTATCCGTTTCACGGCATCAAGATCGATAAATCTTTCGTTCGGGATCTCGATGAGGATAAGGCAACTCTGGCCATCGTGGAGGCGACCTTGTCACTCGCCGATCGTCTGTCTCTGGCCGTCGTAGCCGAGGGCGTGGAGACCGAGCGTGAACTGGACGTGCTCCGGCGGCTAGGATGCCGCCTGATTCAAGGATATCTGGTGGGCAGGCCGATGACCGACCGGCAGGTGCGACTGCTGTCGCGATGCCCCCGGGCAGAACATGCCATCCTTGATCCTATAACTGCGCGACGACAGCTCCCGGCGGACCAACCTCGCGTCGCACCTGTGACCACGGCCAATCCATTGGCCGACGTACTCGGGACCGCACCTTATCGCGCGAGCGAACAGCAAGGCGCAATACGGCGAGACAGGCGTAACGAGCTCAGACCAACTCGTGTGCACGCCGCCGCCGAGAAATCCGCATATTCCCAATCTGTTGGCCTAATGGATTGAATCTGCCACAGCTATGCTGCGTATAGATCCCACCAGGCATCACTTGGGATGGCGGTTGGCGGTGTTCCCGTTTCGCAGCATGGGGCTGTCGGCGGGGCCTGGGATCGCGCTTGGCATGGCCGAGGAAATTTCCACCGCCCTCGCGCGGTTCGGGCTGCCGCGCCTTGTGGCCACAGCCACCTTCTGGGATGGAATTGGTCCTGCGTCGGATGCCAAGTCGATATGTCGTACGCACCAGCTTGATTACGTCATTGATGGCACTATTGAGACCAAAGGAAATGATATAATAGTCGAAGTATCGCTGCTGGATGTTGTGCTCGATTTCGAAGTGGTCTGGCATGGGCATTTCGGCGGCACGCTGGACGATCTGTTCTCGTTGCAGCACCGCATCGCCTTCCAGACGGTGCGGCATGTCGATCCTGACATGTCGCATGGGAGTGCGGATGCCTTGGCGCCGATAAAGACCGAAATCGCCGCCGCACATCAATGCGTTCTGACTGCAATACAGGGCATATTCCGCGTCGACCGCTCTACATTTCTTCAAGCGCGGGATTACCTGCTGCGCGCCATAGAGCTCGATGACGAGTACGCGGCAGCCCACGCTTGGCTAGGGTATTGGAGCATTATCGCTGTCGGCCAGGGTTGGGTCGAAAATCCAAGCGCAGTTATGGAGCTCGCCGGCGCAGCCGCTTCACGCGCCATAGAACTCGACCCGTTCGACGCACGTGCGGTCGCAATCGCTGGTCATGTCCGGGCCTATCTGTTTCACGACCTGCAACATGCGCTGGAGCTGCTTACCAGGGCGATCGAACTGAATCCAAATTTGCCGATCGCGTGGACTATGAGCAGTTGGTCGAGGATTTATAATGGAGAACATGTGACTGCAGTGCGCCATGCCATGATGGCGCAGTCGTTATCGCCGCGCGATCCTCACATCTGGTTCGCCGAGCATGCCTTTGCGACGGCGCAGCTCTTCAACCGGAACCTGGAGGAAGCCGAGGCGCTGAATGCGGTTGTGCTCGAACGGATTCCCGGCCATGTCTCCGCGCTGATTGTTCGACTGGTAATTCTCGGGCATCTTAGGCGCACGGAGGAAGCCAGTCGCTATCTCGCAATGCTCATCGAGTTCGACCCTCAGGTGACCGTCGCGCGAATTGCAGCCCGAATCGTGTTGCAGCCAGCAGACAAGGGCTTCTACATGGAGGGACTGGAGCGGGCCGGAGTCCCTCGGTCCTAACGATGCTCTGCCGCGAATGCCCCTCGGACAGGAAAGAACCGGCAATTCTGACATAAAAGGTCATGGCCGGCACGCCTCCGGCCAGTACACCCGCGCGTGCGTCCTAGTCAGCTGACACGTTTCCCATCCCCACCGAAACCCGGCGTTCAACCCGGTCCGCCAACGCCTCCAGTTCCTCCGCTAGCCCCAGCACGCCGCGTTGCGCGTCGTCGTGGCCGGACAGAACCGTCGCGTAATCCCGATACCGTGCGGCCCGCGCCCGTATCCGCGCCGGCGCCTCCAGGACATGTAAATTTCGCTCCTGCTCCATAGCCCTCGTAACGGACGGCTTTCCGAAAAGTTCTCTCTGGTTAACTGTACGGAACCTAATGCTGGATTTAGCATTACGTCCCGGCCTGCCGCACGCCATGCGCCTTCAGCCGTTCCTGCATCAATCGCACCAGGGCAGCGCCAGCATCGGCGCGTTCCTGGCGGGGCAGGCGGTCGGCGACGGCATAGGCCACGCCCTCGATCAGCACGCCAATCACCGCATAGGGGTCGATGTCTTCATCCAGAGCGGAACGGATCGCAGCACTGAGAGACTGCAAACCGCGGTCGCCCTCATCGCCATTGTCCACACCATCCATCCGGACAGGTTAGGTCGTCCCGCCGGTATGGGAAATCCCCGCTGCAAGCGCACGCCGGGACGGCAACCAGAACCACAGGCGCCTATTTTCGCCGCAACAGCAACAGACGCGCCGCGAGGCTGACCACCAGGACGAATGCAGTGGTCAGAAGCGCAGCCGCGTAGGCCAAAGCGTTCGCGGACGCGAACGGTTCGTTGATGAAGGCCCAGATCACATAGGTGAGGTAGCCGACCGGCGACCGCACCAGTTGGCCGTTCCACAGATAGTTCGACCATCCGGCCGTGTAGAGCAAAGGCGCGGTCTCGCCGACCGAGATCGCCAGCGCCAGCAGAACCCCGGTCACCACGGCGGGCAGCGCATATCGCATGCTCAGGCTGAACGTCACGCGCGCCGGGCCGGCACCGAGCGCGTAGCCGGCTTCCCGCAATTCCGGCGGGACCTCACGCAGCGCCATTTCCGTGGTGCGGCAGATATAGGGCAGGCACAGCACCGCCAGCGTGATGCTGGCGGCGGCAATCGAGAAATGCCAGCCCAGCCATTCCACCATCGTGATATACCCGAAATACCCCAGCACGATGGACGGCACGCCCACCAGTACGTCCGCCAGGAATCGAATGGTCTGCGCCCAGCGCGTCCAGCGGTATTCCGAGACGTAGATGCCGGCCGCGATGCCGAATGGCACCGCCAGGATCAGTGTGCCGGCCGCGATCGCCACGGTGCCCTCGATGGCGTTCAGCAGCCCGCCGCCGGTTCCCTGGGTGACCTCGGTGAATATCGTCAGGTTCAGCGCGCCGATGCCGCGCACCAGCACCATGCCGAGAATCCACAGCATGGCGCCACCCAACAGGGCGAGCGATCCCGCGCACAGCGTCCAACCTGCCGCGGCGAGCCATTCGCGGCGCCGCTGGAGGATGCGGTTCGCACTGCGCTGCAGCGTCACTCCGTGCGGGGCGGGAAGAGCAGACGTGCTCATGCGTTGCGCCGGCGCTGGTCGAAGCCCGCCAGGATCACACGCGCCGCCGCGTTCACCCCAATCGAGATGATGCACAGCACCAGCGCGATCTCGGCCAGGGACCGCACCGCCAGGCCGGTCGGGTCCTGCAGCGCGCTATCGAGCTGGGAGGCAATGAAGGCCGCCATCGTCGAGATTGGCGCGTATATCGTTTGCGGCAGCGTGTTCAGGGCGTTGCCGGACACCATCAGCACCGCCATTGTTTCGCCCAGCGCGCGGCCGGTGGCCAGCACGCAGGCACCGATCAGGATCGAGCGCAGGCCTGGCAGGATCACGCGCCACACCGTTTCGAACCGTGTGGCGCCGAGGGCGGCCGCTGACTCGCGCACCGCCGCGGGCTGGCTGTCGATCGCGTCGCGCAGCGTGGCGGCGATCAGCGGCACGATCATCAGCGACAGCACGATGCCGGAGGTGAGCAAGCCGAAGCCGCTGCCCGTGGGCTGCCCGAATCCGGGGATCCAGCCCAGCACGTCCGCCATCGCAGGAAACACGTAATGGGCCATCAGGGGCACCACGGCGGCATAGCCCCACAGGCCGTAGACCACGCTGGGAATGGCCGCGAGCAATTCGACCAGGAAGGAAAGCCATAGCCGTGGGCCCGGCGGCACTGCTTCAGCCAGAAAGATCGCCGCACCGACGCCGATCGGCACCGCGAGCAATAACGCAATGAAAGTCGAAAGCAGGGTGCCAACGATCAGGAAGAAGATGCCGTAGCTGGCCCCCGGCAGGATATCGACGCCGGCAACGGTGATCGGATTGGCGTAAAGGCTCCCCAGGTTCCACTGCATACCGCCGAGGAAGCTGATCCCGTTGTAGTCGATCGCGGGCCAGGAATAGATGGCAAGGAATGCCAGGATGGCGATCATGCTGGCGGGCACCAAGCCCCCCAGCATGGCCAGGAGCGTACGAAACTTCATGATGGCAGGATAACCCCCCGGCCCTGGCGTGGTTTCGCCAGGAGCCGGTGGAATCGGAAGCCTGATATCACCCGCCGATCTTCGCGATCTGCGCATCGCTGAGCTTGCGGACGCTGGCCGGCAGCGGCACGAAGCTCACCTGCTGCATGAACGACTCCGCGTTGCCGCCGGTGCCATTGAGCGCCCACCGCAGGAAGGTCTTCAGATCCGTCGCGGACTGCGCGTCCCCCTGCTTCGACTTGATGATGGCATACTCGTAGTTGATGATAGGATAGGAGTTGGCGCCCGGCGCGAAGATCAGGCTGATCCGCTCGTCCTTCGGCGTCTTGGCCACCATGGAATTGGCCGCCGACTGCACCGTTGCAGTCGTCGGCAGCACGAACTTGCCGGAGCGGTTCTCCAGCATGGCCTCGCCCAGCTTGTCCTGGTCGGTCGCACCTTTGAAGCTGATGCCGATATAGGCGATCGAATACGGCGTCTGGTTCACCGTGTTGACCATGCCTTGGTTGCCCTCGGCACCCAGCCCGCCGCTCACGGACGGCCAGCTGATCGTGGTGCCGTAAGCGATGCTCTTGGCCCAGTCCGGCGAGGTGTCGGTCAGGTACTGCGAGAAGATGAAGGTATCCCCGCTGCCGTCGGTGCGGTGCACCGGCACGATGGTATCGTCCGGCAGCTTGACGCCCGGGTTCAGCTTCGCGATCGCAGGATCGTTCCACTTGGTGATCTTGCCTTCATAGATGCCGGCCAGTACCGGGCCGCTGAGCTTGAGGTGCTCGCCGTTCAGCCCGGGCAGGTTGTAGTTCACCATCTGGCTCGAGATCGCCAGCGGGATGTTCAGCATCTCGGGGTGCTGCTTCTCCAGCGCGTTGCTGAGATAGGCGTCGGACGCGCCGATCTGCGCCAGGCCGGAGACGGATTCGGAGATTCCCGTACCGCTGCCAGTGCTCTGCGTGGTGATCTGCACGCCGGAATGGGCTTTGGTGTACACCGGCACCCAGATATTGAACAATGGGTACAGCAGGCTGGAGCCGGTCTCCAGCAGGCGGCCGCTTTCCGCGGCCGAGGCTCCGCCGGCTGTCGCAACGCCGAGCGCGACCGCGCCAAGCAGGGCAAGTTTCGACCATCGGCGAGGGCGCCGCGCGTCCATGGTATCCTCCGTTTGCGGACTGGGGTGGCGGATAGCTACCGAACGCCGAGACGTTGCGCCATCGCGGGCAGGAGATGGACACGCTGATTCATAAAAACTTCAAATTCCACGAAATGTTGATTGATAATGAACGCGATTTCATCATCCATCCATTTCGACGAAAGAAGAATCTCCGCGGGACGCTTCCGCGTGCTTTCCTATGGATTGCCTCTTCTAACCCACTACATTGTGTCGAGAGATATTAATTCAATCCCGGCTGCATGCGCGTAGGGCTAATCTCCATTCTTCGAATTATATCTGTACCGAACTCACCGCGGTTTCGAGTTCCTCAAATGTCGGCATATGCTGGCTGGGCACCATCTTGCGACCGGACTCGACGCTGACCTGCGGGGCATTCCCATGCAGGTGCGTAACCAAAACCGCACGAATGACTTCGTAGAACTTGGCTTCCTCCTCCACCACGCCCTTCAGTCGGCCGGCGAACGGTCCCACCAGTCCATAGGCAAGCAGCACCCCCAGAAATGTCCCTGTCAGCGCGCTGGCGATCATTCCGCCCAGGATCGCCGGCGGGCGGTCGATATGGGACATGGTCTTGATCACACCCAGCACCGCGGCAACGATGCCCAGGGCCGGCAACCCGTCAGCCATGGTCTGCAGCGCATGTGCGCCGTGCAACTCCTCATTCAGCGTCTTTTTGAGTTCCCGCGCCATCACGTCCTCGATCTGGTTCGGATCGTCGGCGTTCATACCCACCATGCGCAGGTAATCGCAGATCGTCGCGGTCGCGAACTCGTTCGCGAGGATCCGCGGGAATTTCTGGAAGGCGGCGCTCTCCTGCGGCTTCTCGATATGCGGCTCGACCGCCATGTTGCCTTTCGTGCTCGCCAGGCGCACCAGGAAATACAATAACGACAGCAGATCGACATAATCCGTCTTGGTGAACGCCGCGCCTTTGACGATCTTGCCGAACTTGCCCAACGCGTGCTTCACGTCGTGCATGCTGTTGCTCATTATGAATGAAGCAACCGCAGCGCCCCCGATCGTCCACATCTCGAACGGCAGGGCTTCAGCGAGCGGCGCCACCGCACCGCCCGACGCAAGATAGCTGCCGAACACGCAGGCCAGAAGGAAGACCAGTCCGCCGAGCGAGAGCATGGCGCGCCGCTACCGCGCCAGAGCGCCCGGTGTCGCGGTCGCTTGTGGCACCGCGGCGGGTGCGGCTTCGCCGGTGCCGCGCAGAACGATGATCGCGATCCTCCGGTTGGCCGCCGCCAATGGGTCTTTTGGCACCAACAGGTCACGGTCGGCGTTGCCGGTCACCGAGCGGATGCGCCCGTCCGCCAGCCCACCCTCCACCAGCAGTCGGCGGGTGGCGTTCGCACGCTCGGCGGAAAGCTCCCAGTTCGTGCGGTCCGGCCCGGGAAACGGCGCCGCATCGGTATGGCCGGCAATGGAGATTTCCTGCGGCAGCCTGATCAATACCGGGGTGACCTTCTGCAACAGCAGTTTCGCCCGCTCATTCGGTTCCGCCGAGCCGAACGGGAACATCGGCCGCTGGTCTGCATCCAGGATCTGGATCCGGAGGCCCTCCGGCGTCATGTCGATGACGAGTTGCCGCGCCAGTTCGGCGAGTTTCGGGTCACTGCCGACCGCCTGCCGGATTTGCTGGGCGGCCCTGTCGAACTCGGCCTTCTCCTGGCGCTCCTGTGCAGCTTTTATCTCGGCATCGGTAGGTTGGCGTGGGCCCCGTGCGAGGCCGGGATTGGATGGCAGCGGCGCCGTTGCAGCAAAGGGTGCGGCTGCCGGCGCGGTGAGGCTTGGAGGAGCGCCTGCCGGTGCGGTGACGGACACGCCAGCGGGCCCGGACGCATCGGCCGGCGCTGCCGGCGGCGGATGCGGCGGCCCCATGGTTGTACTTGGCCCCGGCGGCGGCGGCGCCAGGGGCGGGTTCTGCTGATTGGCGCCCGGCCCCTGGTCGTCATCTGATCCGGCATGTTCTGGCGCGTCCGGATGCGCATCGGCGTCCGACGGATCGATCGGCGTCGGGCGCGTGCCTACCAGCGCCTGGACGGCGCCACGGTCCGACACCAGCGCGCCCTTGTCGAACGCGGTATGTCCACCGAACGGATTGCCGGTTCCAGACGACGCATGGCTCAGTACACTGTTGGGGCTGAAATAGTCGGCGAGACCCCGGCGCTGGTCCTCGGTGGTGGCGTTCAGCAGCCACATGAGCAAGAAGAACGCCATCATCGCGGTGACGAAGTCGGCATAGGCCACTTTCCATGCACCACCATGGCCAGCGGCCTCGACCACCTCTTCTTTTTTTATGATGATGGCAGCCTGGTTGCCGGTGATCCGGCGGTTTGCCTTGCTCATCTGCGCCTCGGTCTGGCGATCCGGGCTGCAGGATGCGCACAGTTGTCTTAATGTTCGGTTGAACATTGGGGGGCGCGACGCGCGGCGAAGCGGCCTTTTTCATCTGTCGGGCCAAAACGTTGGTTCGGTCTGGCGATGGCAGCTCTGCGGCTACCGCATGAGGCGGCGGGGGCCCTTGTCAACGGCGCCTGATCGCCCGATGTAGGCTGGTGTCTGGACCAACCAGGTCCTGTTTGTCCCCTGCGCGTGAGGTCAGGCCGCCATGTTTATCGAGACCGAAGGCACCCCCAACCCGGCGACACTGAAATTCCTGCCCGGCCGCTACGTGATGGAGGCCGGCACCGCAGACTTCGCCGGTCCGTCCTCCGCCGAACGCAGCCCCCTCGCGCTGGCCCTGTTCGACCTTCAGGGCGTCGCGCGCGTGTTCCTGGGCAACGACTTCATCACTGTCACCAAGATCGACGAAATCGACTGGGCATCCCTGAAGCCGCAGGTCCTGGCGACCATCATGGAGCATTTTGTCTCCGGCCGTCCGGTGCTGGAAGGTGCCGTGGACGAACTGGACGAAGAGGATGTCGACCCGGCCGATCAGGAGATCGTCGATCAAATCAAGGAACTTCTGGATACGCGGGTGCGCCCCGCGGTGGCCGGTGACGGCGGCGACATCGTGTTCCGTGGCTATCGTGAGGGCATCGTGCGGCTCTACATGCAAGGCGCTTGCTCCGGCTGCCCGTCGTCCAGTGCCACGTTGAAGCATGGCATCGAGAACATGCTGCGGCACTTTGTGCCTGAAGTCGTTGCGGTAGAGCAGGTGGAGTTCTGACGCGAGCGCATTAGCCCCGCGTTCACGCGGCCGTGGCCAATTTGCGCCAACGCGCCGGTGCAGGTTCGGCCGTGAGTGCTGGACGCATACCTTGGTCGACTCCTGCGCACGAGTCCGACATCGGCTGAAATTGGAAATCGCGAATACGCGCGCCGAGCCGCTGAGATGGATGATTGGTCTGGTGATGACTGCGGTTCTGCTGAATGCAACGCCAGTGCTCGGCAGCATGGTGGCACTGAGCAAAGCCGTGGGTCGCTGAGGGTAGCTGTGGCACGCACCACGCGTCGGTCACCCGGACAGACCGGCTGCAGGGGCGACCCGTCGAACAACGTCCCGCGCCATCTCGAGAGTTGACGCCATGCATCCGCATTTCCATGCTGCACAACAGCGTTCATGCCAGCCAAGGAGTTCCGAATGACCATCGACGCCACCGGCCTCGATCTGCTGTTCCGCGAGGCGCGTACCCACAACAAGTTCAGCGAAGAACCGATCCCTGACGAGACACTGCACGAACTTTACGACCTGCTGAAATTCGGTCCGACCTCCGCCAACAGTTCTCCCGCGCGCTTCTTGTTCCTGCGGACCAAGGCGGCGAAGGAGCGGCTGGCCCCGGCGCTTTCCTCTGGCAACCTGGCCAAGACGATGGCGGCGCCCGTGACGGTGATCGTCGCCTACGATCCCAAATTCTACGAAAAGCTGCCGAAGCTGTTTCCGCACAATCAGGATGCGACGTCGTGGTTCACCAGCAACGACGCACTGGCTGCCACCACGGCTTTCCGCAATGGAACGCTGCAAGGTGCCTACCTGATCGTCGCTGCCCGCGCACTGGGACTGGACACAGGCGGCATGTCTGGTTTCGACAACGACAAGGTGGACCAGGAATTCCTGACCGAGTACGGCTGGCGCTCGAACTTCCTGGTCAATCTTGGCCGTGGGGATTGGTCCGGCGTGTTCCCGCGTTCGCCACGGCTCGATTTCGACGAAGCCTGCGTGCTGCTGTAGCGGCAAGGGCGCTCGGTTCTCAACCGGCATCGCCGTACCCGATGGACAGAGCCAAAGCAGCACCGCAACCGCCGCGCGAGCCCACCAGGCGGCCTCTCACCTCCGTCATGGCAGCCCTTGCCTGTGCTTCTCCGGGAAACGATATTGCGCGCTTCACGAAGAGTGAGTTCGCGGGAAACGCGGCAGCGCCCGTAACCATGAAGAAACCCTCGCCAGACCTGCCTGTCCTGGACGCAATCGACCGCCGCATCCTGCATGAGCTGCAGATCGACGGGCGCATCACCAATGTCGAGCTGGCACGCCGCGCAGGCGTCTCTGCCCCGGCTTGCCTCCGTCGCGTGCGCCGACTGGAGGAAGCAGAGATCATCCGCGGCTATCATGTCGACCCGGATCCGCAAAAACTTGGCTGGGAGATCACCGTCTTCGCCATAGTTGGCCTGGATAGCCAAAAGGAATCGGTCCTCGCCGATTTCGAGCAATTGGTTGCCACATGGCCCGAAGTACGCGAATGCCACATGATCCGCGGCGGCGGCGATTTCCTGTTGAAGCTGGTGGCACGCGACACGGCGCACGAGAACCATCTGACGCAGCGTCTGACCGGCTCGCCCACGGTCAGCAAAGTGCAGACCTTGCAGACCATCCGTACCAGCCGCTCGCTGGCCGGCGTGCCTTTGTAGAGACTATCGGATCACATGCCTGCCGCGGACGCCGTTATGCCCGAAGTGCCCGCTATGGCGTCCGCTACGCCACCCATGCTGAGCGTTGTCATCCCCAGCTATAACGAACGTCCGAACGTCGCACCCATGATCGCCCGGCTGGATACGGCGCTGGCCGGCATCGCCTGGGAAGCGATCTATGTGGACGACGACAGTCCCGACGGCACCGCCGCCGAGTTGCGCCGCATCGCCCAGACCGATCCGCGCGTCCGTTGCTTGCGGCGGATTGGCCGGCGCGGGCTGGCTTCGGCCGTCATCGAGGGCGCGCTGGCGTCATCGGCCCCTTTCGTCGCCGTGCTCGATGCTGACCTGCAACATGACGAGACGCGGCTTCCGGTCATGCTTGAGGCGTTGCAAAGCGGATCCTACGATCTCGCGGTCGCCAGCCGTCACGTGGCAGGCGGCGACGCTGCCGGCCTGGCCAACCGCTGGCGGCATGTTCTGTCGGGTGGCGGCATTCGCCTGGCGCGATGGTTCCTGCCCATCCCACTGTCCGATCCGATGAGCGGCTTCTTCATGATGCCGCGGCCTTTGTTCGAGGAACTGGCGCACCACCTGACCGGTCAAGGCTTCAAAATTCTGCTCGATCTTGTACTCAGCGCGCCGGCGCCGCTGCGCGTGCTGGAAGTGCCCGCGCAGTTCCGCGCCCGAATGGAAGGCGAGAGCAAGCTGGACATCCTGGTGCTGACCCAGTTCGGCGGGCTGCTGATCGACAAGATCCTGGGTGGCCTCGTGCCGCTGCGGTTCATCTCCTTCGCAGCGGTCGGCGCACTGGGCGTGCTGATAAATATGTTCGTGCTGGTCTTGTTACGAAAAACCACAGCATTTTCGTTCGAAACGGAAGTGGCGGCAGCGACCATCGTCGCGATGGCATTCAATTTCGAGTTGAACAACGCGGTGACCTATCGCGACCAGCGGCTGCGGGGGCCGCGGCTATGGCGCGGCCTGGTCTTGTTCATGCTGGTCTGCGGCCTGGGCGCGATCGCCAATATCGGCATCGCGCAGACGCTGTTTGCCGAGCATATACGCTGGACGTTCGCCGGCGCGATCGGTGCGGCAATCGGCGTGGTGTGGAATTACGCCGTCTCGGCGACGCTGGTGTGGCGCGCGCACTGACGGCTGCGTCAGGCCTTATAGCCGGCCCGTGTCATGCCGCTTCCGGCGATATCGAGGAATGTCCGGTTGTCCTCCGGCGTCATATGCTGTCGCCAGTTTTCCGGCATGCCCTGCCGCAGGAATGAGGTGCGATCCTCTACGCCCGGCTGCCGCCCGCCGCTCATTGTTTCAAATTTTCCGGCCTCGACGCAGCGTCGCAGAACACCGAGCGACACATCGACCGAGAGGAACTGAAACACCATACGCATCGTCTCGCGAGGGTTTGCCACCAGATCCTCATAGCGCACAGTCAGGCAACGGCCGGGATTCGCGGCCTGGAACAAGAGCCCCCGATCCACGTAGCCGTTCCAGCTTTTCGCCATGAATGCGACAAAGTCGCGCATTGTGGGGTAGCGCCGTTGCGTCTCCTCGGGATTGATACGCAGGTTGTGGAACCAGGTGGACACAACGCAATCGCGTCCGTCGCGCAACACGTGCAGGAACTTCGCGCGCGGAAAGATCGCGGCAAGTTTCGTGAAATGAAGGACGTTATCCGGCGTCTTCTCGCCAACCACGCGCACCCGCTGATAATCGGTGGCGCGCATCATCATCAGGCAGATTGCCGATGCAACCAGATAGGTGAACTCCTCCTGCCCGAACACGGGAAACGGTTCGAATTCCCGGAAAATCGAACCATTCTTGCGCGCGATGAGTTCACCGTGCGTTTTTACCGCCGTTTCGAGCAAGGGCGCAAAGCGATTGATGAAATGCCCTTCGCCGCTGCAACTGATTTCCGGATGCGCGTTCAGCATGACCTGTAGCCAGGTCGTCCCGGATTTCGGATGCGCGCCGATAAAGAACAGTTCCTTCGTCAGGAATTGCTCGATACCAGCGTGTATGTTTTGGTAGTGGAATGACTCTTTTGAAGCACGGCTTGTGCCCGGCATGGGACCAGCGACCTCCATGACCGGGCTTTGAGCACGCTGGGAAGATGATGGCGCGGTTTGAAACAAAACGTTACCCGCTGTTGTGCATTCCACCGTATGAACACGTGCAGCGAAGTCAAGCAAAAGTTATCCGTGCGAGGATCAAGATGCCGTTTGCCAAACGGCAATATCTGTCGTTTCATCAGTCGTCCTGACGGGCCGTCCCGGACTGCCGCGCATGCGCTGCCGCGCCGGTGAAGACCCGCGTGCTGTCCTCGTTCGATGCGACGCAGCAGTGGCCGTCCACCGGACGGAAGAGGTAATACATCGCCCCAACGGATACGCCAGGAAGGGCATAGGCAATGACTCATCTCGCTCCGAACTCGGTGCAGGCACGCGATGTCGCCAGCATCGTCCATCCGCAAACAAATCTCGTGACGCATCTGGAACAGGGGCCGATGGTGATCGAGCGCGGCCAGGGCTGTTACGTTTATGACGATAACGGCGCGCGCTACCTTGATGCCGCGGCGGGGCTTTGGTGCGCGTCGCTTGGTTATGCGTCGGAGCGCCTGGCGCGCGTGGCGTATGAGCAAATGCGGACATTGGGGTACTACCATCTCTACCGCGGCACGACGAACGAGTCGGGGGTCAATCTGGCGGAGAAGCTGCTGCAAATCGCGCCAGTGCCGATGAGCAAGGTACTGCTGCAGTGCTCGGGCTCCGAGGCAAACGACACCGCGATCAAGCTGGTGTGGTACTATCACGCGGCGATCGGCAAACCAGGGAAGCGCAAGATCATCGGCCGGCGCATGGGATATCACGGCAGCACATCGGCCTCGATCAGTGCGTCCGGCAAGCCCGATATGCACGCGGATTTCGGGCTGCCGTTCCCTGGTTTCCTGCACACCGAGTATCCGCATTACTACCGGCTGCATCATGACGGGGAGAGCGAGGAACAATTTGCGTCGCGCATGGCGGACGCACTGGAGCAATTGATCCAGGCGGAAGGCCCCGAGACCTGCGCTGCGCTGATCGCGGAACCGGTGATGGGAGCGGGTGGGGGGCTGACTCCGCCGCGCACCTATTGGGAGAAGATGCAGGCGGTGATTCGCAAATACAACATGCTGTTTATTGCCGATGAAGTGATCTGCGGATTCGGCCGCACCGGCAGCATGTGGGGATCGCAGACATACGATCTGAAGCCGGACATGATCACCTGCGCCAAAGCATTATCGGCCGGGATGCAGCCGATCTCGGCGCTGCTGATCAACCAGCGCGTGTTTGCGGCGATGCTGGATGAAAGCCGCAAGCTGGGAAATTTCGCCCACGGCTTTACCTATGCCGGGCATCCGGTGACGACGGCCGTGGCGATGGAGACGCTGCGGATTTACGAAGAGACCGACATGATCGGTCACGTGCAGCGAGTTGGACCGTATATGCAGCAGGTGCTTCAGACGTTTGCCGATCATCCTCTGGTGGGTGACGTGCGCGGTGTAGGGCTGATGTGCGGGATCGAGGTTGTGGCCGACAAAGCCACGCGGCAGCCGTTCGATCCCGAGCTGCGTGTCGGCGCGATGGTCGAACGGCACGCACGGGCGAATGGGTTGATCGCGCGATTCATCGGCGATCGCATCGCATTCTCGCCCCCGCTGATCATTACGGAGTCGGAGGTTGATGAGATGGCGCAGCGGCTGCGGGCTGCACTGGACCTGGCATGGCAACACCTCTCCCGCGCGCAGCCCGGCAGAGGTTAGACAGGCTCGGTATCCAGCGCGTACCCTGCCGTTCTTACCGTCCGCACCACGTCCAGCTCGCCCTCGCCGTTGATCGACTTGCGTAGCCGCCGGATGTGCACGTCCACGGTGCGCGGCTCCACATGGATGTCCGGACCCCACACCGCGTCCAGCAACTCCTCGCGCGAGAACACCCGGCGCGGGTGCTGCATCAGGAACTCGAGCAATCGGAACTCGGTCGGTCCCAAATGCACCCGCCGGCTGCCCCGCATGACCCGATGCGATGCCAGGTCCATCTCAATATCGTGGAACGCGAGCTGCCCCTTCGCGGGAACTGCCCCTGAACGCCGCAGCAGTGCCCGCATCCGCGCCAGCAGCGAATCGATGCTGAACGGCTTGGTGATGTAGTCGTCCGCGCCGGTATTCAGCGCGCGCACCGCGTCCTGGTCTTCCGTGCGCGCGGTCACCATGATCACGGGCAGATCGCGCGTCGCGGGGCGGCGGCGGATTTGCCGACACACTTCGATCCCCGACACGACAGGCAGCATCCAATCCAGCAACACCAGGTCCGGCGGTGTTTCGGCAATACGGGTCAGGGCTTCCTGGCCGTCGGTGGCCTCCTCCACGCGAAAGCCTTGCTTCTCCAGGTTATAGCGCAGCATCGTCACCAATGGAGCCTCATCCTCCACTACCAGCACCAGTGGCTTGGCAAGGCTGGAGACGGCGTCTAGCATTTTTGTTCTTCCCCTCTATGGCTTACTCCTTCGGCCGCACCACGGCATAGGCTGCGCTGTTGCCTTTTGGACGTGTGTCCGGCAGCACTTCCCCCTTCTGGGCATAGTAGACCATCTCGGCGATATTGGTCTCATGATCGCCGATTCGCTCCAGGTTTTTGGCAATGAACAGGAGGTGTGTGCATGGCGTGATATTGCGCGGATCTTCCATCATGTAGGTGATCAGCTCGCGGAAGATCGCATTGTACATGTCATCGACGATCTGGTCGGAACGCCAGACCTCCACCGCTTTATCGGCATCGTTTTCGCCGATCGCATCGATGATCGTCTTCAAATGCTCCTGCACCAATGTCGCCATATGGGCGAGCCCGGCGAGCGAGTAGGGCAGGGAGAACTGCGACAGCACGATGCTGCGCTTGGCGACGTTGGCGGCGTAGTCGCCGATGCGCTCCAACTCACCGGTGATTTTCAGGGCCGACACGATGCTCCGCAGGTCACTTGCCATCGGCTGGCGCAGCGCAAGCGTGCGAATGACGAATTGCTCCGCCTCGCGCTCCAGCGCATCGACCTTGGGGTCTTCTTCCACCGCGCGCGTCGCGGCGGCGGCATCGCCGTCCATGATCGCCTGCGCGGCCAACGCCACCTGATTTTCGACGATACCGCCCATCTGCGTCAGCAGGCCGCGCAGACGCTTCAGGTCGGTGTCGAAGCTCTTGACCAGGTGTTCCGGCTCTTCGGGCATCTTTCGCTCTTTCCTTCGGTCAGCCGAATCGGCCCTTCGGTCAGCCGAATCGGCCGGTGATGTATTCCTGCGTGCGGCGTTCCTTCGGCGCGGTGAAGATCTTGGCCGCGGTGTCCACTTCCACCATTTCCCCGAGATAGAAAAACGCCACCTGGTCGGCGCAACGGGCCGCCTGCTGCATGTTGTGGGTGACGATCACAATAGTGAAATCGTGCTTCAGCTCGTCGATCAGTTCCTCGATCTTCAACGTGCTGATCGGATCCAGCGCGCTGGTGGGTTCATCGAACAGAATTACTTCGGGCCGCACCGCAATGGTACGGGCAATGCAAAGACGCTGCTGCTGACCGCCGGAAAGCCCCATGGCTGAGGTATTCAGCCGGTCCTTCACTTCCTCCCACAAAGCCCCGCGGGTCAGCGACCATTCCACGCGCTCGTCCATCTCCGACTTCGACAAGCGTTCATGCAGCTTCACACCGAAGGCGATGTTGTCGTAGATCGTCATTGGGAACGGCGTGGGCTTCTGGAACACCATGCCGATCTTGGCTCGCAGCGCATTCAGATCGACATCCGGGGAGATGATGTTCTCGCCATCCATCATCACCTCGCCGGTCGCACGCTGCCCCGGGTACAAATCGTACATCCTGTTCAGCACGCGCAGCAGGGTCGATTTGCCGCAGCCGGAGGGGCCGATCATGCCAGTCACCTGCCGGTCCGGAAACTCAAGGTTGATCGTCTTCAGCGCGCGGTTGCTGCCATAGAAGAAATCAAGATTGCGAATCGCGATTCGTGGCGCGTTGATGTCTGCATCCGACCGAGCCTGCACCCCGCCGAAGCTTGCCGATTGGCTCATGGTTTCGCTCATTTCCGTTCAGCTCCTGCGCAGGGCGAAGCGCGCAACAATGTTAAGCGCCAGCACGCCAACCGTGATCAGCAATGCGCCGACCCAGGCAAGCTGCACCCAATCGTCGAACGCCGACCCCGCATATTGATAAATGGTCACCGGCAGGCTGGACATCGGCTCCCGCAGGCTGATCGACCAGTTCAGGTTGCCCAGGCTGGTGAATAGCAGCGGCGCCGTTTCGCCGGCAATGCGCGCGACCGCGAGCAGAACGCCTGTCAGGATGCCATCTTGCGCCGCCCGATAGCAAATCAGGACGATCACCTTCCATTTCGGCGCGCCGAGGCCCACGGCGGCCTCTCGCAACGAGGGGGGGACAAGCCGCAGCATGTCTTCGGTGGTGCGCACGACAATCGGGATGACGATCACCGCCAGCGCCATGCAGCCGGCCAGGCCGGAGAAGCCGCCGAACGGCTGCACCGCGATCTGATAGATGAACAGCCCGATCAGGATCGACGGTGCCGACAGCAGCACGTCCGATACGAATCGCACGGCGTTGGCCAGGGCACTGCTTTTGCCGTACTCCGCCAGATACGTGCCCACCATCAGCCCGATCGGCGTGCCGATCAGCGTGGCTAGCCCGGTCTGAATCAGAGTCCCGACGATGGCGTTCAGCAAGCCGCCATGGGATCCTGGTGGCTTGGTCGTATTGGTGAAGACCGTCAGCGACAGGCCCCCCACGCCGCGCCAGAGCAATGTCATCAGGATCGAGGCGAGCAAGATCAGGCCAATGATGGTGGCGATCATGCACAGCGCTTCGATCACGAAATTCGTGCGATGGCGGCGCTGGCCCAGGCGACGGGCAACGCGCTGATCCTTGGCGGGCCCCGGTACGCTGCCGGTTGCAACAGTTGCGCTCATGTCGTCACGCCTTCAGCCGCGGCCGCAGCATGTAGCGGGATATCGCCAGCACGATGAACGAGATCACGAACAGGATGAACCCCAACGCGAGCAAGGACGCAAGTTTCAAGCTGCCCGCTGGGCTTTCAGGAAATTCCAGCGCCACGATCGAGGCAATGGTGTTTCCCGATGAGAACAGGCTGCCGGAGATGCGGTCCGCATTGCCGATGACGAAGGTCACCGCCATGGTTTCGCCGAGCGCCCGGCCCAGGCCCAGCATGATGCCCCCCACCACCGAGACTCGCGTATAGGGCAGCACGATGGAACGCATGACTTCCCATGTGGTGCAGCCGACGCCGTAGGCCGACTCCTTGTAAACCGCGGGCACCGTTTCAAACACGTCGCGCATGGTCGCGGCGATGAAGGGAATGACCATCACCGCCAGCACCATGGCCGCGGTGAACAGGCCGGTGCCGAAGGGGGGGCCCGAGAACAGATCTTCCAGGACTGGAATGCCGTCGAACAAGTCGATGACGAAGGGCTCGACGTATTGCGACATGATCGGCACGATGACGAAGAAGCCCCACATGCCGTAAATGATCGAGGGCACCGCTGCGAGCAATTCGATCGCGGTGCCAACCGGCCGGCGCAACCAGTCCGGTGCCAGTTCGGTCAGATAGAAGGCGATGCCGAACGCCAGCGGCACCGCCAGTATCAGCGCGATGATCGACGTGATCAGCGTGCCGTAGACCGAGACAGCAGCGCCGAAGACCTGATGCACCGGATCCCAGGCCGTGGAGGTCAGGAATGCGGCGCCGAAGGCACGGAAAGCCGGCAGGCCGCCGATGAACAAGGACAAGATCAGGCTGCCGAGCAGCAGCAGCACGAACACACCCGACGCACCGGCCGTGGCGGCAAAGATGGGATCGCCAATGGCGGTACGCCGGCGGGATAACGGAGCTATTGCGACGGCTTGCTGCACGAGATTTCAATTCCATCTGGAATTTCAAAATTCCCCGTCGTCATGGCCGGACGCTTGGCCCGGCCATGACGACAGGCATGCGTCACATCGTACCCGGCACCTGCTTCTGCCAAGCCGCCCGGATGGCATCGTGTACGCTCGCCGGCAGCGGGATGTACAGCAGGGATACGGCGATATCGTCGCCATGCGAGAAGCCCCAGTTGAAGAACTTCTTCACGGAGGCACTCTGATTCACATCCTTCGGGTCCATCGGCAGCAGCACGAAGGTCGCGGACTCGATCGGCCAGCTTTCGTCGCCTGGCTGGTCATTCAGGTCGATGGCGAAGTTCTGCACCGTCGACCAGTCCGCGTTGGCGGCGGCGGCCTTGAATGAGTCCATCGTCGGCGTCACGAACTTGCCGGCCTTGTTCTTGAGCTGCGCTGTCGTCAGATGATTGTTCGCAGCGTAGGCGCTTTCGTCATAGCCGATACCACCGGGAATCTGCTTGACGGTCGCGGCGACGCCGTCGCTGCCCTTGGCACCTGCGCCGACCGGCCAGGCAACGCTGGTGGAGGAGCCGACCTGGCTCTTCCATTCAGGGCTCTGCATGCCGAGATAGTCGGTGAAGACGAAGGTGGTGCCGGACCCGTCTGCGCGGTGCACCGGCGCGATCGCCGTATGCGGCAGCTTCAGGTCAGGATTCAGTGCGGTGATCGCCTTGTCGTTCCAGCGGGTGATCTTGCCAAGATAGATATCGGCGAGGACCGGCCCGGTCAGCTTGAGCTGATTCGGCTGCACACCGGGAATATTGACGATAATGTCCACGCCACCGATCACCGTTGGGAACTGCATCAGCTTATGGGCGGCGAGCTGGTCAGCTTTGACAGGCATATCGGAGGCACCGAAATCGACGGTGCGGTTATTGATCTGGTTGATGCCGGCACCGGAACCGATGGCCTGGTAGTTCAGCTTGATGCTGGTCGTCGGGCTGGAGGCGTCACCCCACTTGGCGTAGATCGGTGCGGCGAAGGTGGAGCCCGCCCCGGTGATTTGGGTTTGTGCGTTCGCTTGCTGCGCGGCAATCAAGCCGGCTGCGAGCACGGTAAGCAATGCGCGTCGCATGATTGGTTCCCCCGAAATCAGTACATGTGCAGCGATGCTGCCGGGGAAAAAAAGAGAGCAACAACCATGCAAGGAAACGACTGTCAAGCGGCCGTCAGGCAGTAGGCCGAAAATATTGTTGATAACTGCAAAATTGTTTGGCGGTTCCTTTTAGAAGCGACAAACATCCGATGCACGCGCCAAGATTCACAATCTTGGCGGATCGCTGGCCAATCGCCCATTCGAAGCGGCATCCCGAAGCACCGGGACACTACTCAATGACCATGGCTGTCATATTTCATTTCAATGACAGTTCGGTGACATCGGATCGGCTATTGGCGCGGTCCGGCAGCGGCGCCGGATGGCTCGGAGTTCAGGCTCCGGCCAATTGAATGACCCCGCCGCGCGGCGACGCAGCATGCTCTTTCAGCACCGCATCGGTGGCCGGCTCGATCTCCTTCAGCAGCACGTCGTAGCCCCAAAGGTCCGCGAGATGCTGCAGAACCAGCCGTGTGTCCTTCTCTTCCAGCAACACGCGGTTCAGCGCGCGATGATGCAGGATCAGCCGCCGGTCGCCGACCAAATTCACGTCCACCACCTGGATATCCGGCGTATTCCAGGCCACGTCGTACTGCCGGGCCAGCGCCCGCTGGATCTTGCGATAGCCGCGCTCATCATGGATCGACTGCACGCGCAGGTTCGGCTCGCTGGCATCGTCCATGACGTGGAACAACCCGAACTGGCGGATCAGCCGGGGGCTGAGGAACTGGAGGATGAAGCTCTCGTCGCGATAATTCGCCCACACGTCACGCAGCACGGCCATCGAGTCCGGATTGCCGGCGATGTCGGGGAACCACTGCTGGTCTTCGGCGGTCGGCTCGGAGCAAATGCGCTCGATGTCCTGCATCATGGCGAAGCCGAGCGCGTAGGGGTTCATGCCGCTATAGCGCGGATCGTCAAACTCCGGCTGGAAGACGACGTTGGTGTGGCTGCGCAGGAACTCGACCATCGCGCCGTCGTTGATCAGCCCCCTTTCGTGCAGACGGTTCATGATGCGATAGTGCGTGTAGGTCGCGCACCCCTCGTTCATCACCTTGGTCTGCATCTGCGGATAGAAATACTGGGCGATGATGCGGACGATGCGCAGGATCTCGCGCTGCCAGGGGGCCAGCCGCGGCGCGACCTTCTCCAGGAAAAACAGCACGTTCTCCTGCGGCAATTGCAGCAGCGCCTTGCGCGTCTCTTCCGCCGTCGGGTCGTGCTTGGCATTCGCCTTCCCCGGCACCGTGCGCCACAGATCGTTGAACACCTGCTCCTCATGGATGCGGCGTTCGCGCGCGCGCTCTTCCTCGCTGCGCAGGTCCATGGACCGGCGGCGCGGATAACGGTGCACGCCGTGAGTCATCAGCGCATGGGCGGCATCCAGCAGCCGTTCCACCTGCGCTTCGCCGAACTTCTCCTCGCAATCGGAGATGTACTTCTTGGCGAACTCCAGGTAGTCCAGGATGCCGTTGGCATCGGTCCACTGCTTGAAGACGTAGTTGTTCTTGAAGAAGTGATTGTGGCCGAACGCGGCGTGGGCGATCACCAGAGTCTGCATCGTCGCCGTGTTCTCCTCCATGATGTAGGAGATGCACGGGTTGGAATTGATGACGATCTCGTACGCCAGACCCTGCATGCCGGCGCGATACAGCGCTTCGTTGCGGGCGAACTGCTTGCCGAAAGACCAGTGCTTGTAAAAGATCGGCATGGCGATCGAGGAATAGGCGTCGAGCATTTGCTCGGAATTGATCACCTCGATCTGGTTCGGATAGGTGTCGAGTCCGAGCTCGCCATGCGCGATTTCGGCCACCGCATCGTGCACGCGCTGGATGGTGCTGAATTCCCAATCTGCACCTTCGTAAAGCGGGTGGGCGGCGCGGGTCGTGGTGATGCTCATGCGTGAATCCTTTTCCCGTCATGGCGGGCGAAGGCCGGCCACCCACGACCTATTGAGCCACGAGCAACAAAGCCTTGGATCGCGGGCCTCCACCCGCCATGACGCCGGGCAGTCATACCGTCTCTTGTTCCTGTGCGGTCTTGCGGGCGAACAATTCGCGGAACACCGGATAGATGTCCCGGCGGTGGCCCACTTTCCGCATTGCCATCGGCGCGCCGCTGCGGCAGATCGCGGTATAGGTCTGCCACAGATCGGAATCGCGCCGGATGAAGCCGGGCGGGAAATGCTCGGAATCGCGGCCGACTTCCAGATACGCGTAGTACTGGCACACCGGCAGGATCACATCCACCAGCAGCGCCGCTGTCTTGTCGTTGTCCGACGCGGTATTGTCGCCATCCGACGCCTGCGCTGCATAGATATTCCAGTTGTCCGGGCTGTAGCGTTCCTCGATCACCCGCTGCATCTCTTCCAGCGCGGTGGAAACCACCGTGCCGCCGGTCTCTGGCGAGTGAAAGAACGTGTCCTCATCCACCTCCTGCGCCTGGTGCGTGTGGCGGATGAACACCACGTCCACATTCTTGTACCGGCGCTTCAGGAAGATGTAGAGCAATACGTAGAACCGCTTGGCCAGGTCCTTCATATGCTCGGTCATCGAGCCGGACACGTCCATCAGGCAGAACATCACCGCCTGCGCCACCGGCTTCGGCTGCGCCTCGAACCGCTTGTAGCGCACGTCGATCGGGTCGATATACGGGATCAGCGACGTGCGCCGCAGCTTGCGCTCCAGCTCTGCTTCCAGCTCCAGGCGGCGGGTTTCTTCCTCGCCATCCGACGCCAGCGCGGCAATTTCGTCGCGCAACGCCTGGATGTCCGCCGTCTTCGGCCGCCGCAGCGCAATCCGCCGCGACAGACTGTTCCGCACCGTGCGGTTCAACGCCAGATTCGCCGGCGACCCGGTCACCGAATAACCTGCGCGATGCCAGGTCACCGCTTCGGCATTCACCACCCGGCGCTTGGCAAGATCCGGCAGTTCCAGATCTTCCAGGAACAGATCGACGAATTCATCGCGAGACAGGGCGAAGCGGAAATCGTCCTGCCCCTCGCCGTCGGGACTGCCCTCGGACCCACCGCCCCCCGAGCCGCCCTGCGGCCGCGGAATGGTGTCGCCTTCGATATACTCCTTGTTGCCAGGCAGCAGGTGATCGCGAATCCCGCCGCTGGCGCTGCGGTGCAGCGAGGGCTCGTGCACGCCCTGCGCCGGCAGCGAAACCTCGCCTTCCTGGTCGGCATCCTTGATGCTGCGGCTGGCGGAGGTTTCGTGCACCGCCTTGCGGATGAGCGATTTCGCCCGCCGCATGAAGCGCTGCCGGTTGGCGAGGTTTTTTCCGCTCGGGTTAAGGCGCCGGTCGACGATGTGCATCTAGGTCACGTATCCATTACTGGTTCTGGTCGTCATCCTGCCTGCTTCACGCGCATATACCACTCAACCAGCCGCCGAACCTGCCGCTCGGTATAGTGGCGCTGGGTCATGCGCTCGACGAACTCGGTGTGCTTCTTCTCGCTTTCGCTGTCCTTCTTGGACCCGAAGCTGATCACCGGCAAAAGCTCCTCGACCTGGGAGAACATCCGCCGCTCGATCACTTCGCGGATCTTCTCATAGCTGGTCCAGGACGGGTTCTTGCCGTTGTTGTTGGCACGCGCCCGCAGGCTGAACTTCACAACCTCGTTGCGGAAGTCCTTGGGGTTGGCGATCCCCGCGGGCTTCTCGATCTTGGTCAACTCTTGGTTGAGCAACTCCCGGTTCATCAACTGCCCCGTATCCGGGTCCTTGAAGTCGATGTCCTCGATCCAGGCATCCGCATAGGCCACGTACCTGTCGAACAGGTTCTGGCCGTAATCGGAATATGACTCTAGATAAGCCTTCTGGATTTCATTACCGATGAATTCGGCGTAACGCGGCGCCAACTCGCCCTTGATGAACTCCAGGTAACGTTTTTCTGTCTCGGCCGGCAATTGCTCCCGCCGGATCGCTTGCTCCAGCACATACATCAGGTGCACGGGATCGGCGGCAACCTCGGTGGTGTCGTGGTTGAACGTCGCCGCCAGCACCTTGAAGGCGAATCGGGTGGAGGCGCCGTCCATGCCTTCCTCGACGCCGGCCACGTCCTTGTATTCCTGCAAGGAGCGTGCGCGCGGATCGGTCTCCTTCAGGCTTTCGCCGTCATAGACCCGCATCTTGGAGAACAGGGTGGAGTTCTCGTGCCGGCGCAACCGCGACAGCACGGAGAAGCGAGCCAGCATCTCCAGCGTCGCCGGCGCGCAGGGCGCCGCCGACAGTTCCGACCGCGAGATCAGCTTCTCATAGATCTTCTGCTCTTCCGTCACCCGCAGGCAGTAGGGCACCTTGATGACGTAGATGCGATCGATGAAGGCTTCGTTATTGCGGTTATTCTTGAAGCTCTGCCACTCTGCCTCGTTGGAGTGGGCCATGATGATGCCGCTGAACGGAATGGCGCCGATATTCTCGGTGCCGATGTAGTTGCCTTCCTGCGTCGCGGTCAGCAACGGGTGCAGCATCTTGATCGGCGCCTTGAACATCTCGACGAATTCGAGGATGCCCTGGTTGGCGCGGTTCAGTCCGCCCGAATAGCTATAGGCATCGGGGTCGTTCTGGGCATGCAACTCCAGCTTGCGGATATCCACCTTACCCACAAGTGAACTGATATCCTGGTTGTTCTCGTCGCCAGGCTCGGTCTTGGCGATGCCGTATTGCCGCAGCCGCGACGGCATCAACTTCTGGACACGGAACTTGGAGATGTCGCCGTTGAACTCGTCCAGGCGCTTGATGCACCACGGGCTCATCAGACCGGTCAGCCGGCGGCGCGGGATGCCGTAACGGTCTTCCAGCAGCGGTCCCATACGCTCCGGATCGAACAGGCCCAGCGGGCTTTCGAACACCGGACTCAGGTCGTTGCCGGCCTTCAGCACATAGATGGGATGCACCTCCATCAGCGCTTTCAACCGCTCGGCGAGCGAGGACTTGCCGCCACCGACCGGGCCAAGCAGGTACATGATCTGCTTGCGCTCTTCCAGTCCTTGCGCGGCATGACGCAGGAAGCCGACGATCCGCTCGATCGTCTCCTCCATGCCGTAGAACTCGCTGAACGCAGGGTACACCCGCATCGTGCGGTTCATGAAAATGCGGCCGAGACGCGCATCCTTGGCCGTGTCCACCATGTCCGGCTCGCCGATGGCGGCGAGCAAGCGCTCGGTGGCGGTTGCGTACATCATCGGATTATCGCGGCACGCTTCCAGGTATTCGGCCAGCGACATCTCAGCTTCGCGGTGTGCCTCGAAGCTTTTGGCGTAACTGGCGAACAGATCATCGACCATTGGCATCTGTCGCTCCATAGGTAAGGCCGAACGAATGCTCCGCTCCCGCATTATCGGTACATAGGCACGAGCGTAGCGTAGAAGTTCGTTGTCGCGTTAAGTTTTTTTCGCCGAGTCGCGAGATTCGTCGTTCGGCGCTGTCTTGCGGTCGTCTGCCCATCTCGGTCTCCTTTCCGGAGGTGTTGCGGGCTCTTCCAACAACAGAAGGCGATACAGCATGTTCGGATTGTGGCCGATCACCAGGGCGTGCAACCGACGTCGTTCGGCGCGCCAAGGTTGCCGATTCGATGCGACTTTTTCCGGACGTCCCGTGGGCCCATGACGCCGCTGCTTGGCGTGCGGTCAGTGCACCAGCCCAAGTACAGTTGCCAAGCGGCAGAAAATCAAGTATTTTCGATTTTCGCCTCAGCATTTTGTGACCCCGTGGCAAACTTGTCGGTAGTTAATTCTACCGCTGGGAACCGCCTGCCCGGGCGAACAATCCCGCATATGGCCCTCCAATCAGTTCCACGACAAGTAGGCCCAATGCCAAAGTTGTGCCGCGGCTAGTCGAGAGTACAGGGGTATTGGTTAAAAACCGGCTAAGTGCGGGGATTAATCCTACGACGATGCAAACCGGACACGCTAAGCGATAAGCACGCAGAATACCGGATTCCGCCCAGGCACCGTTGAGCTAGATCAGTTCGCCCCCGGTTTTTGGCCCGCCGCGTCAGTTTTCCGAGGAATCCGCGTCCCGAATCTGGGCCAGCAGGCCGGCTTCCTCGGCCTCTCCGGGCGGCGGCAGGGGGCCACTCGCCAACAGCCGGATGGTCTGACGCATCTGGTCGTAATAGCGCTGGCAGGCGGGGCAAAGCACAAGATGCCAGCGGGCGCCCATCCAGATGCGTACCGGTAAGGCATGCTCCAGGTAATCTGTCACAAGTTCGCTCATGTCCCGGCACGTGGGAATGCCCAACATCCCGCTTGCGTCCTTTCGCCGTTGCCGTGAGACTCGGCTTGCGGCCCGGTGTTACGATTGTTCCACCGGTTTCGCCAGGGAAAGGCCAGCGCGCAATGCCGGTCGGCAGGAAGGACGATGGCGAGTTCGATGACCCGGCATTTCTCGCCCGGCTGCGCCAGGGCGACTCGGCTGCCTACCAGCGCCTGATCCGCCGGTTCCACGGCTCGCTGGTGGGCGTCGCCGCCGGCATCATCGGCAGCCACGCCCAGGCCGAGGAGGTGGTGCAGGACGCCTGGCTTGCGGTGCATGCCGGGATCGGCCGATTCGAGGGCCGCTCCAGCCTCATCACGTGGTTGTTCAGCATCGTACTCAACCGCGCGCGTACCCGTGCGAGTCGCGAGTCGCGCCTGGTGGGATTGCCGGACATGGCGGATG
>Ga0335072_10000576_pt1 | contig 69061 bp, 56 predicted proteins | sample Lox_Sample_21_FD_206725 | JGI IMG/M metagenome (GOLD analysis project Ga0335072, IMG submission 206725) | Soil microbial communities from Loxahatchee National Wildlife Refuge, Florida, United States - Lox_Sample_2.1 | ecosystem: Environmental > Terrestrial > Soil > Wetlands | place: USA...
CAGGTGACTGCCAAGACTGCCAAGATCCGGAATAACTATATGCCGCGTTTTGTATTTTATCCTAAAATCCGCTTTCTATTCATAGAAAACCGTTTTTTACATAAAATACGAAAATCGGCATCCCTGGACCCACCTGCCTTCCATCTTTGAAGATCTTGAGGGTGGCTGACCCGTACGTCACCCCTTTGTACCTCTGACAGCGCCACCACCACAGGATTCTCGCTCCTTTGAGCTGTTCTCTCTGTACTCTTCTACTTGCTTCCTATCACTTCGCTATTGTGTCCTTAGTTTGCCACTTAGTCGTCTGTAAATTGCGCTCTGACGGAGTTGGCAGATATTTTTTCCTGGGTTCGGCAGAGATTATTTGGTAGCGACGTCCGTACCAGAGCAACAATACGCCACAGCACACACCCCCGCATTGCACAAGGCTTAGACTTGGGAAGTCCCTGCCACGATGATCAGGCACCAATATTACGTCTTGATCTTTCTTTCTCGACTTCCTTTCCCTTACCGACATTTCAATCAAAGGCCATGGCTGAGGCAATTGCAGCACTGAGTCTAGCCTCCAGTATCCTCCAGGTCATCGACTTCGGATCGAAGTTCGCTTCGACAGCCTGGAAGATATATAAAGCCGCTCATCATAGCCTCGAAGGCCTCGATGAAGTGTCATCTCTGCGCGTCATCAATGTCAACCTGGGCGATGTTTTACGGGACATTCGCACACAATCCGGTGGCACTGACCCGGCGAGCGAGAGCAATCAAGGCATTGTCAATCTGGCGAAGGAGTGCGCAACGCTTGTCGAAAAGTTGCTGCAGTCGTTGAATAAACTTGGTCTTGGAGATGCTGCGCGAAAGCGTAATGCCCTCCGCGCGGCATTCAAGTTGACGTGGAAAGGAGAGGAGATTCGCGCCCTTCAAGCAAGACTCAATGACTTCAGGTCTCAGTTGACTCTAGGCTTGCTTGTCTCTATGCGGTCGGTTTTCTATTAACTTCGTCAATCACTTTGACCACTCCGTCCTGATTTCTGTGATTAGATATTACGCCAGCCAATCCTTGATCCAACAGGAAGCTATTCTCAAAAGACTTCACGCAGTCCAGGAAAGGACTCAAAGCACGGGAAGCGCTATAAACAATAGCACTGACACTTCAGACAGACTTGGAACTTCTGTCTTGAACTACGTCACGTCGAAGCTGGATCATAGAGAGCAAGCCCGAGAAAGACGTCTTCTCCAGACCGACATCATTCATGCCATACGCAAGGCCTCAGCAAGCCATCTGGAAATAGGCTCCAGCCCTGTAGATATATCTGTCTCAGAAGAGCCCCGTAAGCGGTCCCTCAGCGTGTTACTCGCGAGTCTCCGCTACAGTGGAATGAAGGACAGGGAAGGAAGGGTCTTAGAGGCACATCAGTCAACATTTCGATGGCTATTCAAGGACAGCAATAGCGATAAATGGACCAGCTTTAAAGACTGGCTAGAGTCGGACGACAAGTTATACTGGATTACTGGGAAGGCGGGCTCAGGGAAGTCTACCTTGATGAAGTATATTTGCTACCCGGTCGAATCTATGGAAGGACGTGATCCTGCACCCCGGTGTCGCGAGTACTTGACAAAATGGAGTGGCGATAAGCTCCTCGTTATTGCGTCGTTCTACTTCTGGAACTCTGGAATCCAAATGCAAATGACCCAGAGGGGCCTGTTGATGTCACTTCTGCATAACATTCTAGAGCAATGCCTCGAGCTCGCACCATTGGCGTGTCCAAATCGATGGGAGGCCCTCTGCTTGTTCGGTGATGATCCTCAGGACTGGGAAGAGCAAGAGTTACGCGATGCGTTACGCCGTGCGGCGAAGAACGTCAGTCAGCTTGACGTAACCGTCGCCCTTTTCGTGGACGGACTGGATGAATTTCATGGCAAACCTGAAGAACTGATCTCACTTTTCCAGGATATACTCAACTTCCCAAACGTCAAAATTTGTGCTGCTAGTCGACCCTGGGTAGAATTCCAGGACGCATTCAAGCACAAGCCTAGTCTCATGCTTGAATATCTGACCTATGACGACATTAAGAGCTTCGTTACCTCAAGGTTCCATAGTGAGCCGGTGTTCGTCCAGCTTCGCCAGCGAGAGGAAGAGTTTGCGAACCAATTGATTGAGGACATCGTTTCCAAGGCCGCTGGGGTATTTCTTTGGGTTGCCTTAGTCGTTTCGTCTCTTCTTGCTGGCATGAGCTTCGGTGACAGAGTTTCGGACCTTAAGAGGAGATTGGATCTTTTACCACCCGATCTCTCAAAACTTTATGAGAAAATGCTTTTGAGCTTGGATCAGTTCTACCTCGAGCATGCGGCTCAGCTCTTTTCCCTCGTGGGAGCCAGTTCAGTGCCTATGAACTTGGTGCTTGCGTCGTTTGTGGACGAAGACGACCCCGACTTTGCCTTGCGTCGCGAGATCCGTCCTCTGTCTAGAGATGAGATCGTGCTCCGCATGGACACAATGCGTCGTCGTATCAACAGTCGATCCAAGGGCCTGCTTGAAGTCAAAGGGCTCGTGTTGACCCCGGAAGGAGTCGGGTACGACCCCTGGAATCACAAGCAGTGTACTGTTCAATACCTCCATCGAACGGTGAAAGACTACATCGAAAATGATGATGCCCAGAAAACCCTGCAGTCCGCCATGAAGCCTACATTTGACCCTCATCTTAGGCTTTTAGCCGGCCACCTTGCCTATATCAAGGGATTGAATCTTAACAAAATCTCTGCCGCGGATTTGTGGGTTGATCACTTCAATGAATGCCTGGAGTCTGCTCGCGCTGTTTTACCGAGCAGCATTCCTAAGATGATCCTTCTGCTCGATGAAATGGACGAGGCCGGATCCATTATATTCCAGGCGCTCGCGGTAAGTCGAGGGATAAAACCAAAATCCGGTCTGTGGGCTTTTTGGGTGAGTTTATCCCCAGGGTTCTATTGGGAAACGTTTCCTAGCGGCTTTGATCATGCATGCCTATCTCTCGCTGTTATCTTTGGGATTGTAGAGTACGTTCAAGTCAAGGCAGGGCTTGGATGTCTCATTCAAAGACCGGCCTTTGGTTTCTTAGCCGACGACATGCCACGCTATGTTAAATGGCCCCTGTTGATGGATGCCATTGCATCGAGAATCTCCGGGATGAGTCCCTTCGGCGACCGCGATCTGGATCTCCCAATGATTCAATGCTTGCTCGATAAAGGTGCAGATCCGAATTACATGGTTGATGAGCCTCATGATATGCAGGAGACCTCACCATTGATCGAATCGGTATCGCAATTAATGATGAGTGTGGGCGATATGATTGAATATCGTTCTTGGGCTGAAGCAACCCGCCTGTTGGCTCGCGCTGGAAGGATAGACAACGACACTGTTGATCGTGCTATCGATATATTCCTGGATACGAAGGACTTAATTCGGCCTAAATTCAGTCTCCGAATCTTTATGCAATGGAATAGCGCGAGAAAGTCCTTTCGCAAGGCTCTCCAAGAACTTGCTTGCGGCGAAAATCCAGACTTTTCGGCGCTGATTGCTAGGATCGAATTTCTCGCAAATATACGGTGGGGGAGACGCCGTGCGATGGCTAATCTACGGCGTACGGCTGCGGCGGCTAATAGGGACCTTTTTTTCTCTTAGCGCAAAAACTCGTATTTTGCAAACTCAGATCTCGATAAATCGCATGAGGACGCTTATGATTTATTTGTACCTCACGGGCGTGCATCTCACGGGCGTGTATCTCATAGGCGTGTATCTCATGGGCGTGTACCTCACGGGCGTGCATCTTACGGGCGTGCATTTCATGGAGATACACTTCATGGGCATGCACCTCATAGGCGTGCATCTCACGTATGTGTCTCATAGGCGTGTACCTGTCAGACTTAGGTCACGTGCGCTAATCGCAAGCTCGCCCTGCGATTAGAATCTGGTGGTGTAGAAGATGCTGTATTGCTTGAGCTATCTAATAGGACAGGAAGACCAGCTTCCTATTGTACGTTTGATACTTGCCACTATACTTACTGTGCCTCGGCATCTCAGAGCACAGCCTGCTTGGTATACGAGCACCGCCTCAGGATTCGGCCGTCCCGGTTCTAGCTGAATGGTACGATGCTTCCAATGGGGTATTCTAGAAAGGAGGACCAGGACAGACCTTTTTGCCGTACACGCCAAGATGTACAGCAAACTCTGGAAAAGGGTCAAGGGCTGTACTATACCTATTCTGGCCGACAGAATCATAAGAGGTTCTGGCGCTGTGGGATCTGCAAGTAGACCAAGATGTTAGCAATCCAGAAAGGAACAGGCGCTCTGGGCAACACCCTGAGTGAGACGCAGGTGAGGGGATCACCCCGGCTCACCTCTGGTCACCTCTGCGGCACCCGACGGGGGTGAGCGTCGCCGCCCTATGCTCACCCGCCAGAACAGGAAGGGCAACATCGAACCACCCTCCCCTAAGTTCTGCCCCCCCGATTACAAGTAAATCGGCGCACCTGCCGCTTCGGGCGATATAAAACCTTCGCCGCCCTCACCCTCCGCCTCATGCGAGCCGGGTGAGCCATCACCCACCCCAGGTGAGCGGCCTCACCCTCGCTCACCCATGCTTAGCTACCCTCACCCGCTCTCGCCCACCGCCGTCCGCTCGACCAATCGACTCCGGCTGCGCGGGTCCATTTCTGGCCCTGGTTAGCGCGGCCGCAATGGGCTTCCACGACGGTGTTGTTTCTGGGTTGCAATGCATAGGATGGTAGATTGACTCTAATTGCCAAACGGTGAAATGGATCGGAATGTCTCGGGGCAGGCACTTGCGGCCACAGACACATTCGGCTATTAGAGGCAATTAGGGCACCGGCATAGGGCACCTAAGTAGAATTTATTACCACGACCACACAAGTAATACGCGTCCAACCTGCCTCGTTCCCAATTGATCTCTTCTAATTGACCTCGCTGGCGCCAGTCTCGGCTAGTATAACAATGTCTCGACCTTCCTCTTCCTCACCAGAGCCCCCTGTCTTTGTAGCGCATGCTCTATGCCCTCCGCATCTGCGTACGATTGTGGAGGACGCGGTTGAGGCCTTTGACAATGCCTGGTTTTGCCGCCTCAGCAGGGCGAGCTTTAACCACAATATTCTGTTCCTCCTATGCCTATTTCTCACACCTCATTACTGCCAGCGGTCTACAAGTTCTAAGAGCTAGGGATAATCTCACAGGTTCAGCAAAGGCTAGGTTCGAAAGCCAGCTTGTCAAGAGGCCTAGATGGGCAAAGCCTAGGAAGCCTCACGGCAAGGCATCTGCGTGGTCATTCACTGGGGCCGAGGCTGCCGAGATTGCTGTGGATAAGGCTGAACAGAGCAGTAAGGTGTCCCATAAGCAGCCCGGGCGCGAGGACACTCCTGAGAGTAGCAGTGCTGACGAAATTATCATTCCTAGGACTCCCGAGCTCGCCGGCGAGTCCCAGGTACCACTAAAACCCTGGCTTTAAGGACCCCCGAGCAGCTACGTGCTGGCCCAGATCTTGCTCCAAGGTCTATCACCACCCCTCGAGCCTGAGTCTTCATGGCAGCTGCTAGCCTCGACGGCGCCCTGGTCTTGGTCAGGCCCAGGCACGCCCAAAACGGAAACGCGAGGGCACAATTAGATACCTAGAAGGCCGAGAGGATGGGTATACAGCGTCTGTTGGCATTAGCCAGCCTAGAATGTAGCTACCCATAGCTAGAATGCAATAAGGAGGTGCGCTTGACACGTTGTCATACAAATTGTATGTGGCTATGTCATTCCGTTCTCAATAGCCGAATGTGCCTGTGGCCGCAAGTGCCTGTCGGATATGCCTGCCCGAGACATTCCGGGTGTAGCTACATGGCATTAGTTCCCTGACAAGTTCTCAACTTCATTAGCAAGTGATGGTGGCGCAAGCATTCTCCCTAGGAACCACGAGGTTCACCAGCTTCGGCACGCCCTCAGCATCCGCAGCAGCCGTTCACAAGACACCCAAGTCTGGCAGAACGTTGCATTGGCGGGATGGCGAGCACGTTCAACTTCACCATCGATTTTGTGCTACGAACGCGACGCTCTACGTCACGCTTCTGCACAATATACATCTGTCAGATGCGCAGACGGTGGGCAGTAACAACTTCACGACGTGTGATGCACTTATGGAGACGAATAAGACAAGGTCGATGATGGCGACGGCGAGCTGCGACGACTGCGGTGGCAGCGAGCGGATTGCAAGTTAGTGGTTAGAACGGGGTGGGGATGTGACTGGCTGGTCTGGCGGCTGCTGCTGGGGCGGCACTGCAGCGAGTGACTATGTGTTGGTCGTAACTGGTTGGCTCCCGCCCGGGTGAATTCTGAAGCAGCCTGACTGCGGAATTACGCCTGACCAAGGACGATCTGGTGGACCGGCATGAAAGTGTAGCAGTGCCACAAAGTTGATGCTGTGATGCTAAATATTCTGCACCTGTCCTATCGACCAATCATTAACGGACAGCCCAGCATAACAACGAAGGCCACACTACTACACAGTCTTACTGTCGCTCGAAAGAATACCAGGTACTAACTCATAAGGCTGAGCCTTAGAAGTGCCTGGTGGCATGTTCTAATTTCCTAGGCGAGTCGTTTCGCAATCAAAATGGGGCATGAAAATGCCGTCTGTGTTAGACTCGAGGGTAACATTGTGGCTTTCTGACTAGAGCAGACCTGGCAGGCTATCATTAAACCCTTTAGCTACCAATCAGCAGGTCAGGTCATTTAACCTCCGGCCAGATGCAGCCCCCGTTCCGCAGTTACACCACACTCCTTTACAACCTCCAATTGCAAGCGCTGTAGCGAACGCCCTCCGGAACTAGGAAGGAACCAATCAATAAACTGCAGCCTGTGGTTGAAAACATCCGCAGTGAGCCTTGTGCATTTACAATAAGTCGCCGTTATGTCTTACCGACCACGCATCGCAATATGGCGATCTCAGCAGCTTCTCTAAGATTGCTTGTGGTCATTCTGACGGGTTCTTTGCTCCCACCGACATTAGGAGATGAGTTTACAAACCCTTCCAATTCAAACGCAGATCTTACCGCCCATTACACACTCGGACAGACAGTCGAGATTACTTGGGATACCTCATTACAGTATATCACATTGCTCGTGTCGCACTGGGGCCAAGGCGATACAATTGGTTCTTTACTATGTAAGTATTCTAACAAAACCCGTTGTTCTCTTCTGAACGCTCTGATCACTTCGCCAGCCGATGCACTTAACGCAGGCGTCTTTGTATGGACAATTGGCGAAAGCGATAACATCAACGAAGAACAGATAGCGGCAGACCCGGATTTCGTTCTTGAGATCCAAGACCCAAGCGGACAGACCGGGACTGGTAACGGCTTCATTAATGGCACTCTGCAGAGCCGCGGATTCACGATTACATCGAACGTATCGTCATCCTCGAGTTCGTCGTCATTAGCCCCTATAACATCTACGAGTGTCTCTCCCGTTTCGTCCACCTTCGTTTCATCCTCCGCGACGACGACCTCTGTCCCAAAGGGCACATCCTCCCCAACACCAGCGTCTGGCCTCAGCATTGGCGCAAAGGCAGGCATTGGAGTGGGTGCCGGCATTGGAGGCATCGCTCTGATTGCCCTCGGAGTCTATCTAGGGTTTATCTTTCAACACCGCCGCAACAAAACCGACAAGCCACAAGTCGGACACTCGCCTCCTATGCCGTCCCAGGAAAAAGAATTTGTGAACGCAGTGAAGCCTGATATTCAACCTTCTTACAATCAGCCGAGCGAACTTGGCGATAATTCTGTTTATCATCAGCCGAGCGAACTTGGCGATAATTCTGCTTATCACCAGCCGTCTACATATCATGAAATCGGTGACGGAAGAAGCTCCTAGAGGTATTGGGGCGGGGATGATTTAGAATGCTTCATGGACAGTTAGGTTAATGTATACGCCGTGTTCCAGAATCATTGCCATCTGATGACTCATATTGCCAACAAAAAGTAGAGCATGGTGTTGCGATGGATTGTCTTGGGACCACATGATTATTTGGCCAGGTATTGATATTTAGCACAGTGTTCGTCTAGGGAAATCGAAGTCTATTGTCCGCTCAAAACTTTCCGCAGGGTTCCCGTCCCTAGACCGTTGACACGCTGTCGCGGTGTATACATATGCATCCGGTTATGTCGCATTCCATCATGGTGTCCGGCCAGATTCAGGACACCGACCTTCCCTGCAAACTCCTCCACTAGCTGAATGTCCTTCGCTATTTTCTCCACCACTGTAGCCTTCTTTCGTTTACTTTGATCCAAACTTCGGCCCTCCCTTTGGATACTCGCTCTTCCACAAGTCCGACAAACCCAACCCATTCTCGTCCAGTCGGCACTCGGTTGTACCCCATTTGTTTTGATACATTTTTCGGCCATTGCTGGCCGTATCCCACCACATTTTCTGGAATCCTCGTGGATCGTACGTCCACGGCTCCCCACGTCCGCCCTTCCCAGGGTTCTGCCAGATGTTACGATTATTTTCCTTTTTCTCGCTTTCCAGCCTCTGCAGCTCAGCAAACAGGTCTTGGTAGCGTTTTGAATGTGGAAGTGAACTTGGGTTGGTGGAATCGTTATCCTCCTGCGAGCGGCCTGGAGGGAAGAATTTAGCTTCTGGGTCTGAGATGACGCCTGCAACGTCGAAGATGCGGCCTGCACGGACGTCGTCCTTGGTGAAGCCATTCATCGATATACGGGAGTAGGCATCGCAGTCGCTGTCATAGTATGGAATGAAAGTATCCCATTGCCCTATTGTACGCCACGGGTCGACATTGACGAGTGTGAGCCAGTCGTAAGCGAAGTATTTGACGGCCCAAGTACTTCCAACGTGGTGTCCAATCCCATCAGGCTTGTGTAGGTTTGTCATACCAGCGTCATCGAGGATGTCCTGGACGCGCTGGTAAAAGGATTTGTAAGGCTGAGAGTCCTCGTCGCTTAGCACGACGATGTCCATATGACTCCAAAAGAAGAATTGCCAACGCTGTGCAATGCTGATGCGGAGATAAAAGTTCATGAGCTGCGCAAAGCTGAGTAGCGTTGGCGTTTGAAGAATAGAAACGCCGTAGCGGCTGCGAAAGAGCTTATAATCCAAGAAGAACGGATTGTCCTGGGAAAGGAGACCTTCATTGTTGGCGTCTAGTGTTCCGCTGTTGTCAACAACAATAATGTCTTCTCGGGGCCATCCGGCCGCAACATAGCTCAAAATTGTCTGTCGTAGCATCGCACTGTTTCGTGTGAAGGCGACAAAGATGGGTGTCCGACACCGCTGGTTAGTCGACAGTGGGGCATTGTATGAAGCAACACGAGGCTGGAAGTCGCTGCCCTCAGGAGGAAACCAGAGCCTTTTTGGGTCCTCCTCGAGCCCTAGAAGTGGCGCATAAAACGAAGACTCGTTTTGCTGCACTTGTAACGAAGGCTGTGTTTCGTTCACAAGAGAGCGATGGGCAAAAAATATGAGGACCAAGATTACACCTAATGACACGAAGCAAAGAGACAGCCAACGTCTGGGAAGACGCTGGGCCGTCAAAGGCTTTGAAATCATTGACTGTGCTTGGGATACATCTTCCCCATCCTGGAAATTTGTCAATGGCACGTACTGAGGCGGCGTGTTGTGCATTTGGGGATGAATGAGCTTCAAGAGTCTGTCTCCTCGTTTGCCTGATGAGCCGTAGGTGATGTTGTAAATGCGGTAATTGTATACAGAACCGCTAGGCTGGGCGCGGGCAAGAACGCGATCGGGTTTAGGCCACCTCCAGATTTAAGTTGTGTGCTTGCCTATCTCCTTTAGGTAGCCAAGCATCTTCGGCCGAGCCACCACTTTCTGCAGGCCGTTTTCCATCCTCTCCCATTTTCGCTTATGTCTACTCTCGCCCTTCAAAGCCACGTATTTGGCGTCTCGACCTCCTACCTCAAATGGGCTTCCCTCGATCTACCCAGTGGGTCATGACTCGCGGTATATATCGACTCGGTCCCCAATGGCCTCCACACTCGCCTCCCTCCTTATGCTTCCCTCTCTGGGCTCGAGCGTCACCTTCCTTTCCAGCCAATCCAGGCCTCAAGTCATGAATGCACTATCATCGCAATCCCGCACTGTGTCTTCCCATCAACACCGGACGATTCCTGTTCCCGCGAAGAGACGTTGGCGTTACGGGAGAAATTTCGGAAGGTTGGTTGGCATCGACCGAATCATAAACCCTCAACGACCAAAATCGTCGCACGGGCCAAGAGTCTGGGATAGGTACGTGACTCTTGACAACCTCTCTCACTTAAGTTGTATCAGGGCACGTGTGACTGACGGCATGTTCTCAGGCATTGTGAGCACATCGGTGTCGACCCCGATTAACACCTATTAGAGAGCGGACCTGCCGACTTCGAAACCTGGATCGACTAGATCCACCGCAAAACTAGGAAGAAGATGCATGAGACTATCAGCCAGCCGTGGAAATGGCTGTGCCAAGCCTACTGTCCTGGCTATGCAGCCCATGGATGCCTTCACGGCCCAACAAGTGAGACGGGTACGGTTATCCCATCTGTCAACCGGCAACATATGACAAGCCTAAGGCTGACATATTTCCTTTAGTACATCAACGGGCAAAATGCATTATAAGAGTCACTCGACGAAGATACACAAAGGGCCTTTCTAAGGAGTTTGATGATTCTGATCTTTTGTGGCTGCCCGGGCTAAGATTTCCGTATGGTGAAGCTTATAACTAACTATAAGGAGCTGCTATGTTCTTTACACAAGGAAATGAGTATTAGCGAGATTCTTACTTTTGTGTGGACGGAGTATGGCTTCATGGCTAAATAAATCTTATTGTTCCTGTCTCATTTGTCTATCCTATGCTCATGGAGCGCTCTGCTATTTGGCTTTCTGCATCCTAAGATGCACGACAGCAACACTAACTCCTTCTAGCGCAGGTCAGCTGGGCCGCAAGCTTAGAGAATGGGGCATCTACAAGTACGGGAGCAAAACCCGGTCCTCCGATATTGCACTCCATTCGTACCGTGGCCATGTGGATGAAGCATGGAGGGACAATCTTCTACCAGCAGTTTTGGAAGGTCTATCAATCTTAAAAGATCTATCGGCCCTGGAAGATTAACAAATTTACTCAGCGTTCGTCCCTGATCCATCGACAGCGCATACCAGACTACTACAAACCGCGGATATCGAATACCCTGAGAACCATGGGAGAGTGGTCCAGACTGTGGCCTACCTACACGAATCACTTGGCTTTGGTAAGGAACTGGTAGACCTACCAGACATACCAGATCTGCCCGACCCTCCCGACCTACCCGAGCGCACTGAATATGAATATGCAGCTCTCACAAATATAAACGCAGTCGATTTTTCGGCCGCCGCCATTACCGCATCTAACCACCTTACAGCTAGCATGAGCATAAGCATAGTACGTCACACCAATGTAACCGATGACGTACCAGCAATGTCCGCTGTGACTGAGGAATCCGAAAATGGACGGCTATCGGACGTCGACATGGATAGGTTCAGTGCGATTTCTCTAACGCCATCGTCACTGAGTGGCTTCGCATCACTACGGTCACTTGCACGACGTGTGCGTTTACGTCAGAACGGAGAGACATCTTCAGAGAAGAATTCAGGGGCTGATCTACTGTGGTGGGGTGGATACCACCCCCTAGTACGGATAGGTAGACACACAAGGTAGATAGCCTACATAGGTAGCTAGCCAGTCCAGCTCAAGCAACCAACAAGCATCTTTCTCTTCCATTTCTTCTCTCTTGGTCGTTGCACCAGAGCTTTCTGGCACCAGGATTTTGCTGACATCAGAACTTTGCTGACAGCAGAAAAATACTGATACCAGAACAATGCTGGTACCAGAACAATGCTGACACCAGAGAAATGATGACACCAGAACAATACTGATACCAGAACAATGTTGACACCAGAACTTTGCTGGCACCAGGATTTTTCTGGCACCAGGGTTTTGCTGACACCAGAGCTCCGCGAAGGGGTGGACGCTCCCGATCTGGTAACGGTAAAGGATTTCCTCCGCTTTCACATCGCTACGAGCCGCGTCAACACCGTTGCTGAGTGGTTTTTCGCCGGCTTCACCCGTATCACGGGCACACCGACAGATGAAGACAGGAGCAAAGTCTACAAAGTAAGTGCTCTTCCCTAGAGATGTGGCGGTTCCAACCTCACAATTACTAGTGGGTCCGGAGAACGCTCACTGCAGAGGGTCTGGTGCCCGTGGCCTAATCGCAAGCCCGGCATGCGATTAAGCGGCTGCAAGTTGCCTCAGGCATTGCCCGAGGCTGCAGCAGGTTGTCAGCTCTCTTGTTTCATCATTTCATCTAAAATGGTGTAGTTAACAGAACTTTTCAATCAGGAATCAAGAATCAATTCACTTCCGAGCCGATTGTTGCATCTCTATATCCCTCTTCAGGAGATCAAGCTTCTTCTCACAATCCTTGACAGCCGGAAGGCTCTGCCCCTGCTTCTCCAACCCGGCCCTCGCTCGTAGGTAATGCTCCATTGCTTCCTCGTATTTCTTCTGTGCGTGAAGAATCTGCCCCACATTAAAAGTACTAACGAAAACATCAGGATGGTCCGGAGGAAGCACCTCTTTCCGTCCGGCCAAAGCATGCCGTTGCCAGTCCAGCGCTTTCAGGAGGTGCTCTCGCCGGTCGACCTCGCTGGTACTCGGCAGCTCAGCCAGCTCACGGAGAGCTTCCGCAGCATTGTTTCTGCTCCGCAATGCAAAAGGGTGCTTGGATCCGAGCAATTCGGCCGCGGCGTCCATAGTTTCTCCGTGTTTCTTCACAGCCTGAACGAGCTTGCCTTGGCGCTGAAGTGCGCCGCCCAGGTTGTTTTGGATGATGAGTGTCTGTATGTGGTTCTTCTCGTAGATTTCGATGGTCGGCCCCAGAGCCGCACGCAGCATCTCCTCTCCGCCAGCGAAATCACCTTGGCGGAGATACACTAAAGCCAGAGTGTTTGTGATACGCAGCGTTGTCGGATGGTCCTCCCCTAGGGCGCGTTTGGCCGAATCCAAAGCCAGCTTGAGCTGGGCTGCTGCAATGCCATACTCTCCTCGCTTTTCGAGCGCAACGGCAAGGTTCAGTCGACTGGTAATGACTTCCGAGTGGTCGTCCCCGTCCTTTAATCTTGCGTCGAGGACTTGCCGGAGAATCGGCACAGATTCATCATGTCTTCCTAATTGTCCCAATGCAACGGCGAGGTTATTTGCAGTTGAGAGCGTGGTGGGGTGCCCTTCTCCTAGAACAAGTTTTGCCAGAGCGAGTGCTTCCTGGTTCATCACTGCAGCCTCGCTGAATTGCCCTTGAGCTCCGAGAACAGAGGCAAGTGAGCTCATGCTTTCGATGGTGGCAGGACTAGAAGCGCCGAAAGTAGCCCGTCGATCATTCAAAACTTCTTGATGTTTCTTTCTGGCCTCATCGTAATCGCCCAGCATATTCAGTAAACCGGCCAGGTTGAATTTCATGTTGAGAGTATTGACGTTCTGCACGCCATGCAGTTCAATGTTTGCCGCGATGGCTGTTTCATACAAGGACTTTGCTGCTTTATAATCTCCTTGCGCCTGTAGAACCGAGGCCAGACTGTTCAAATCCTTCAGCTTGTCAGGATGACCCTCGGGTAATATCTCATCCAGGATCTCGGCGGTATGCTCCATCATGGCGCGAGCATCAGGATAATTACCTTGCATGTACAATAACTGTGCACATTCCCGCGCAATCTGGACAGTCGTCGTGTGTTTCTCTCCGAATCTGGCGTCTGATTTGTACAGCTTGAATGCTTCATCGCTCTTTCTGTAAGCATCTTGATAGAGACCTTGGTGCTGCTCGAAGTTCGCAACTTTCCGCAATAGATTGGCACGGTTGAGCCGAGACACCTTGTTGGGCGTTTCGTATTCCAAAGCTCGCTGGACGTGAGGAAGGAGAGCTCTGCAGCCTCGCCAGTATGATTCGTCGCCGGGTGGGAATCGAGCTATGAGAAGTTCTGTGGCATTCCGCTGCCACGTTGACAGGAGCTTTTGCTCTTTCAACTCATTCCGAACGAATGTTCGTTCTAGGCTTGGAAGCCAAAAGTGTTGTCCATCCTCGGAGGTGCTGACAAGGGAGAATCGCTGTAGCTTTCGAGTGGCAGCGTGGAATCCGCGTATGTTCTCGTGCTGATCAATCAGGAGAGTCTCTTGAACGCCATCTTCATCCAGAACACTCATGAGATACAGTATCTCGATAGCCCTCGGATTCTCGACTCGAACCTGGTTGAGCGAGAAGGCTAGCCTTTTCGATATTGCTTCTGGAGCAGAGGAAGCCTGGTCATGGGAAGTTTCCTGTTTTGACACGTCGTCCAACAGGCGACTGAAGCCAACATACGGTTTGAATGCAGCAGGGCCAAACTGATCGTATGCCTCCTTCTTCTTGGGGTCTGACAAGATCTCATAGGCTGTTTGCGCCTCCGCAAGTTTTTTGGCAGTCGGCTTTTCGTTTTTGTCAGGATGGTACTTCTCCGCGAGTCCATCGTAAGCTGTCTTGGCGTCTGCCTCGGATGCTTTCGCCGTGATATCGAGTATTTTGTAAGGATCAGGCTGGGCAGCTGTTTGCAATCCGGACGCGTGGAAGATGAAGCTTGACGTGTGCCAGTGTTTTGCGAAGTTCCGGAGAGTCTCACTCTCGTTCACCTCCGCATAGAGTATATCAAGCGGCGCACGATTCAAGATCTCCAGGAGCCTGCCAGTCTCCTCATCTGTCGTGCGGAACTTTGAAAAGGTCGCGCGAAAATCATTAGTAGGGTCCTTCGAGTAGTGTCGATCTGCCTCCAGTGAAGTTGTTCTCAAAGGGAAGTTCTCGTCGAAGTAAAGTTCACCAGCGATAAGACCAATCCGAGGCTGTAAAGGAGAACTATCGAGCAGCTCCTTTGACGAGAAAACCGGCTTTAAAAGCGCCGAAAGCTCAGCAAAGAATTTCTCTTGATCCGGATCCACTACGAGTAACCAGTCACTGGCGGGGTGATTGGAAAGCCAATCCAGAAGGGGTTGCAACCCGTCGCTTCTACGGCATGGAATCGATATCACTTTTGTGCTTTTGGTACCGGAGATGTCAACATCTTGTTCGTCACTGGCAGGTATCCATCCAACCAAGGACTTTGGATCAGCAGAACGGAATTGATAGGTAAATTCAGGCGTTCTATGCGTTAGTCTGCGCAAATATTTAGCTCGCAGGCCTTTTGAATCTCGTCAATCTGTCGCTTTAAGGCTGAAATAGTAGATTTGCTGGAAGGTTTGGACATGAGAGACAAGTGGCTGGAAATGAAAGAGGGAGAACCCACCCGATCGCTTTTTTTTCAGCTATCACGATGATGCCATGGCCTTTATAGCCGAGCGCGGGGCCATTGTGGGAGTTGTCAGGAACAGGCTTATTCCTGGAATATGGTACAAGGAAAGGCATTGTTGAGTATGAGTTGCGAGAGGCAGGAACGAAGTTGTGGTAACGTGTTACTCCGTACCGAGGAAGTAGTCTGTTGTCGCATTCTAGACAACCCAGGCAGTAATTTAGGCTGAACCAGAAGATATCTAGATAAGAACAAGACACAGACAATACACAACATCGCAAGAGGATGCCGATTTCATCGCGATATGCAAAAGTCTGTTGCGGAGCTAAATTTAGGCCGCGGCCACAACCACCAACCTGAAAATATAGATTAGCAGATATCCATTCTTATTGATTGTAGAATCATACTCTTTTGCTTGTAATTGTTGTAATGCCGCCTAGCTTGCGATCTCCCCCCCAAAAGACTGCCCGCGCAACCCAGGGCGATGAGGTTTTAGCTGCGCAGGCCAACAGGCGGCCGGCTAATAGCAAACCAGTAACGCAACCTCAATCGAAGCTGTCTAACGCTGAGGACGTCGTTAATGCGGCTATCAGCTAGATCAGGCAGACTATCGGGCTAAGAGCTATTGGATTACGCTCAAAACTAGATAGTAATATACTAAAATCCTCGCCAGCGTGGCGAAGTCACTCTACTACACCTAATCGACCTCTACCAAACGCGCAAGCATAAGCTTAAAGTATATCAAATAAAATCTCCTTCTCCTCGTCCTCCGGAATAAGCTATAACCAAGCCAGCGCAGTTAGTAACTCCGCTGTGGAGGAAATCTCTCTATTATCAATTTCACCCGGACGAACGTCGAGTCCCAGTGCGGCGGCGGCGGCGGCGGCAGCAGCAGCAGCAGCAGCAGGAGGAGGAGGAGGAGGAGATACAGTGTCGAAGGCGTTAAGGAACCGCTGCAGCTGATATACCTATTGGTGGGTAACGTAGACCTCGCTGGCGATTTGCAGCGTGCTCTACGCTGGCGCGCAAGCAGGTCTCGATCATGTTGCGCACCGAGTCGCTATATTTAGGCGGCATCACGGTGGCGAGAGGGTCTAAGGCTTAAAATGCGAGGAAAACAGTTGAATTGAGAGTAAATGACTGCTTACAAGTGCATCGTGTTACTATTGTGGTGGTTTGGTGGTGGCTACGGACTAATTCGTACGTTTAGCTTAAAAATCCTTTAACAGACTTTTGCATATCCCGATCTACCTCAATTCTGCCTTTTCCCGCATTATAATGAGTCCCTCTACTCCTACTTTCTTCGAAGCTACCTCCTTTTTCCCGCACCGTGTTATCACGTGAGATGCGACATATGTACTCAGCTTGATGTGAAGCGCGATGCCTTGCGCCATCACCACCAAACTGCAGCTGAAAATTTGACTCAGCTCCCCAGCTTCCTTTCACTCCTAATTTGCAATCGAGCGTCAGCTTATCATGCTGAACGTCTCACAAAGGATTGTTCCCTGAAGCTTATTACCGTCAAAACTTTCAAACCGCATCCTCGAGCGTCAAATGGGGAGATAGAAGCTGTCAACATTCAGTGTCAGACGAGCTCAACCACCCTCAATGGAGCACTTACCCAAAGGATCTCACTCTCTGGACGTCAAAATCCCCTACATCTGTACTGAGCATTATGATCAGGCCGGGGAATGGATAGACTATCCGCACCGGCAGGGCATTAGTCTTGAACATCTCCATTACCGCCAGTTTCGTAGATACCCGCCGCAAAAAGTGGAACAGTTTCTCCAGAACTGGTTATTCTTCGGTCTTCTAGACGCCATTCTTCCATGCCGTGTCAACCTTGAAGACTTCATCTCCGGCGAGGATGGCAACAGAGTTGTGACAACTGCTCTCTTGAAAAGCTACTTGAGCAAGTGGAAAGAATCCGAAGGCACGCTCCCACTTGCCAAACGCTCAGAGCTGTTCCAGCAAAAACTACGAATACTAGACCAGGCAAGAGAATTTATCTTCCTACTGTTGAACTATTCAGAGACTGCAAGCTCCTGGATGATGCCCTTTCCTCCTCTCCGCCGTACCATTGCTCTTTCCTGTGCCGTTCTGGGGGAAGCTCTCGCCATTGCATGCAAATACATCCTGGATCCGAAGGTCGAGCTGGATCGGCCTCTGAATACTATGATCGTTTGGGGAGGTAATGCTTACTTCATTGAGATACTCGAAACGAAAGGATGGTGTCCTTTCATCACATCTGAAATCCAGAGGGGAGTTCCCTCAAGCTCCACCTACTACCTGAGTACCATGGGTCCTCCGCGGGTGAAGCGCAATCACCGCAACTGCACCGACTTCAACTGTGCAGCTTTGCGGATAGAATCTCGCCATGCTACCGAAGGGTGCAACTGCCCAAACGTTGGCCCCAACATGAAAGAAATCGCGGATAGGATCGACGACGGCCACACGCCAGTTCTCCGTTTCCATTGCGATGTGGCTAGAGCTGCTTCAAGCACGGAGATAGAGGTCGAATCGGACCACTTCGCAAAGCAATATGTAGCAATCTCTCATGTCTGGTCCGACGGGCTTGGGAACCCCATGAACAACTCTATGCCCCGGTGTCAGCTCAGTTTCGTCCAGCACGCTGTGGATGAGCTGTACAAGTCTGACGAGTCCGTGAAGCCACCGGCCTCGTTCTGGATCGACACCATATGTGTGCCGACAGGCAAGATTTTCGAAACGAAGAAGAAGAAGGCCCTCGAAAGGATGAGGGACATATACATCAAGGCCGACAAAGTCCTTGTGATTGACTCTGAGGTGGTCGCTTGCCCCGAGACCGCTCATCCCTTGGAGATTCTTGCGCGAATCCGCCTTTCCAACTGGAACCGGAGACTATGGACCCTGCAAGAGGGATATTTCGGCCGTTCAGTCTACTTCCTGGTTGGTAGCACTGCAATCTCTTTACAGAACCTCTTTGAGATTTCGAAATATGAACAATATTCTCCGGACATGTTCGCATTGCAAGTGTGGGATGGGATGGCGGAGAGCTTCAATATTATCCTCACCCGCTCCGTCCTACTAGCCAATGACAAGACTGAGACTCCTTCGCCGACGTACCTGGAGAAACCTACCGAGGGCAGGGTGATATATGTAATCCGAGAATTAGCTCTTAGAACATCAACGTTTCTCTCGGACGAGCCGCTATGCCTGGCCTACCTGCTCAACGTCAGCCCAGGCATCATAGGAGACACGGATCACAATGAGCGAATGAAGCGATTTCTCGAACTTCTGGACGAGGGGGCCAGAGAGAAGAAACCTCCGGGATGTATTCCGCCTTGCGTGATACTTCTCCCTGGAAAACGTCTGAGCATTGATGGATTCAGGTGGGCTCCGGAGTCTTTCCTCGCTGGGCCGCATGGCTTCCGCGCCTTGCACAGCCATCCATTCGAGATTGGCCCGGGCTTGACAAGGCTACCTAGTACACTCGATCCGAAAGGCCGCGGCTTGCGCGTCATGTTCCCGGGACTCCTCCTCAAAGGCAAGGACAGTCCAATGGACAAGTTCTACGACGGTCCAATGTCCTCTGAACAATGGATCATCGAGACTTGCCTTGATCGCTCGGATACAGAGAACGAGGCTTCATCGAAGACGGTGCCGGCAGCCTGGCGTGCTACTTACCCTCAAGATAAAGGTGACGAGCCTTGGGAGACAATGGCACCTAGAAGAGACTCGCTAGCGGACTTCGCCATCATCATTTGCTCCTTTGGTCCTTCGTGGCAGACGACGTCTGAAGGTGTTTTGGTCAAGATTGTCGACAAACAGGAGGACGGACTGATTCTAGTCTCGCGGATTTGTAGAATGTTGGTGTCGTCAACTCCCGAATACGACAACATGGAATGGGTGACAGAACCTCTTAAACGCGCCTGCGGAGACTGGAAACCGATAAATCAGGTTTGGTGTGTTGACTAATAGTACTAGAGGAGCCTTGTAGTTGTTGCACACCTCGCATCCACACACCCCTACACCTCGTCGGTATCGACCTACATCGCCTCTTCCTCTAAGGCGCCGACATCCTCTCCCTCCTCTCCCTCCTCTGATTCCTCCTCCGGTTCCTCGGGGCCATGGCCGTGAACATCATCGCTGCCAAGGTCAGGGTCATCATCAGAATCGGCTGGCGATATGCTGTTCATCTTACGATAGAAGTAAGACTTCTTGCCGAACCTTTCCATCTCCGCTTCTTTAACAAGCTCGAATGCTTCGCAGACACGATTCACCGCTACCTCGCGCCATTTTTCAAGATACGAGTCCACCTCTGCCCTAGTGCCAGTCAAGAGGAGCTTCTTCTCCGACACCACAGCGTACTTTTTATAGCGTTGCTAGTAGACCAGTGTGCCGGAAGAGCCCCGAGGCCCGAAATATAGGGGCTGGAGAAGTAAAGGGCCTGGACAAGAAAATGAGTGGAGTTCCGGCCAGCACTGTACCTTACTGCCAGACTGGTGCCTAGGTGTGCCTAGAGACGCCTAGGGGCAGTGACTTAGGGACACACAGGTTTGTAGACTATTAAAGGAACAATCTACTACCTAGATAGAATAGACAAGTTCATCCATCTCGAAACAGGTTCTAATCGCAGGTCGGACCCGCGATTAGCTAAACACCACAAAAGTCTGACAGTTGGGTACACGCCCATGAGATGCACGCCCGTGAGGTGCACACCCGTGAGGTACACGCCCATAAGGTACATACCCATGAGATTCACGCTTATGAGGTACACGCTCGTGAGATGCACGCCCATGAGATGCATGCTCGTGAGATACACGCTTATGAGATGCACGCCCGCGAGATATACGCTCATGAGAAGCACGCCTATAAGATGCACATTTATGAGGTACACGCCTATGAGATGCATGCCTGTGAGGTACACGCCTATAAGATGCACACCAATGAGATATGCGCCCATAAGATGACGCCTATAAGGTAGATGCATACCTATGGAGATATATACTCGTGAGGTGTATTCCTATGAGATGTACTCCCGTGGGATGCACGCTCATAAGATACATGCCCGTGAGATGCATACCTATGACATGCATAACTATGGGGTGGTATGCCTATGAGATGCATGCTCACGAACTTAGCACTTTGGACCCTATTACCCCCGGTATGTGGTGACCATTCCGCGCTAAAGCCAGAATGACGGATTCCTCAGTTTTAGCCTCTGCACGGGTTAAGTGCGGTGGAAGGGGTGCCGAAAACAGCTCCCAAGGTCGCCCTTTTCTGCCATAGATACATCCGGTAAGTAGCTTAATGGGGCCGCAAATGAACGCTAGGCAGCAGCGTCACGTCGGCGCTCTGGAGGGAATCACCCCGGCTCACCTCTGCGGCACCCGACGGGGGTGAGCGTCACCACCCTATGCTCACCCGCCAGAACAGGAAGGGCAACATCGAACCACCCTCCCCTAAGTTCTCCCCCCCACCCAAGATTGCAAGTAAATCGGGGCACCTGCCACTTTTGGGCGATATAAAAACCCTCGCCGCCCTCACCCTCTGCCTCGCGCGAGTCGGGTGAGCCATCACCCATGCTCACCTACCCTCACCCGCCCTCGCCCACCGCCGTCCGCTCGACCAATCGACTCCAGCTGTGCGGGTCCATTTCTGGCCCCTGGTCAGCGCGGCCGCAATGGGCTCCCATGGCGATGTCGTTTCTCGGTTGCACGCCCATGAGGTGCACGCCTGTGAGATGCACGTTTATGAGGTACATGCCCATGAGATGCACGCCTGTGAGGTACACGCCATGAGGTACACACCATGAGGTACACGCCCATGAGTACACGCCCATGAGGTTGTCCGTAAGGGAAGAGCTTGGTGATCAGCGTTAAGGTCAATAAAGTGGCGGTTCTTGAGGTGGCGAATGGGATAGCTGGTAGCTCCTCTACCAGTCTCTGGGCACTTCAAGATCCTCTTATTATTGCAGTGGCCACACCGCCAATATCGACATCATCTGGCACGTCTGCAGGAATGACTCAAGTGATATATTCACCGCTGGAGTCATTGTAGTTGAGGTTACTGGTTGCTGCTTTCAGCCAATTAGAGTGAGAGGAGGTAGAATGAATTCATCTGAGGCATTTGTTTGCTTGAATTGTGGAGTTGTTAGAGTCTGAACTGGTGTGGAATGCAGTCTTGGTACGGTGGGGGAGAGGCCGGCTTGACCAAAAACCTTTTTGGATTTGGAAAATTAAAAATCCCGCAGTACCATCATGAGTGTGTATCTTACGGGCATGCATCTCATGGTCATCTCATGGGCATACATTTCATGGGCATGACCTCATGAGCGTATATCTCACAGGCGTGTAGCTGATGGGCGTATGTCCCATAGGCTTATACCTCACAGGGCGTGTATTTGATGGGCGTATGTCTTATGAGCGTGTACCTTACGGGGCGTGCATCTTACGGGCTCACATCTCATGTGGATACACTTCATGGGCATGTACCTCATAGGCGGGTACCTCATTGGCGTGCACCTCATAGGCGTGCACCTCATAGGCGTGCACCTCGTAGGCGTGCACCTCATAGGCGTGCACCTCATGGGTGTGTACCTCATGGGCGTGTGCCTCATGGGCGTGTGCTTCATGGGCGTGCACCTCATGGTCGTGTACTCGTGGACGTATACCTCGTAGGCGTGCGTCTCAATGGTGTGTACCTCACAGGTGTGCATCCCACGGGCGTGCGCCTCATAAACGTGCATCTCACGGGCATGTACCTCATGGGCATGTACCTCATAGGCATGTACCTCACAGGCATGCATCTTACAGGCATGCATCTCTAACAGGCATGCGTCGCGTGGGCGTGCATATGCACCCTCGTGGGTGGGCTTTGTGATTTTGATTTTCCTAGGAAAATCGTTCCCGGGAGCACTCCCTTTCCTAGGAGATTGTTCCCAGGTCCCTGGTCTGTATCTAGCGCTCGACCGTCAGTAGTGTGTTGTGGAGTCCGTGACAATCTCATCATCAGTTGGTTGCGGTTCCTTTTTCGAAGACCTCTTCTGCCTTGTGCAAAGTCTTCCTGCCCTCCGCAGGGGTCCCTTCCAGCTCAGATATTGGTCCACAGACCTCCAACTCGGCTCTACCGTGCGTTCGAGGCAGGTCCGAATTGTGCAGCTCTGACTTCTCGAAGCGCTCCTGGCTCCTTTTAACGGGAGCGACACCTCTGGCCCTTCTCCAAATCCTGCATAGAAGTAGCAGTCCAACTCCGAGAGCAATCACTACTCCCACACCTACTCCTATTCCCACTTTAGCGCCTTTTGACAGACTTCCATCCCGCTGAGGGGGCTGTTCTAAGTTAGTAGATGTTGGTTTTGCGCTGGTAGTTGTTGTGGACGCCGGCTGCTTGCCGTCGGGCGAGTAGGCCACCGCATAGACGGGGCCGGTGTAGGTGTCGTTGACCGTGAGCGTCTGCAGGGCTGCGCCCGTGGCCGGGTCCCAGAGCCTGACAGCGTCATCGTCCGACCCAGACGCCAGCTGCTTGCCGTCGGGCGAGTAGGCCACCCCCGAGGCGTAGGTGTAGTTGTCGTTGAACTTGAGCGTGAGCAGGGCCGCGCCCGTGGCCGGGTCCCAGAGCCTGACGGTGCCGTCGCCCGACCCAGACGCCAGCTGCTTGAATGTGGATGAAACTAGGCGAGAAAGGCTGATCAGTAACCACACCGAGAGCGCTCGGTGCCAAACTCGGCGTGCCATGGTTTGACGAGAGATTTTCTTGGAAGAGACGCCGAAGCTTGGAGTGGAGTACCGAAATAAAACTGTTCATTTTGAAATTATCTTAATTGTGGTGCACTTGTGGCTGCTAGTCGTCCTGGCAGTAAGTAGTGTTGTGCTGTCGGGCTGTAGCAGCTGTTTAACGTAATCCCGGAAGTCTTCACCGAATATGAAACTCATACAAGACTCAACTCGGCTCTGCTCAGACTCTGTTCAGGCTCAGCTCACCTGAGCTTTTCGTTGCTCACCTATTAGCTCATCTGCTGCTCCGATTTCGCATGGTATGTCAGAAAACTTAAGAGTTCAAACGAATTCCCTTTGCTAAAAACTCTTTCTGGATTCCTATAGAAATGTCGTATAGCATCAGTGGCAATTCTAGGCCTCGATACCTATCTCTCTCTACAGATCATTCAGTGTAGAAAGAGGCTTAGCTAGTGAGCCCGGTGTGAAGAGAGCATATGCCGTTCTCGAAACAGTGACTTTGGTATAGAGATTGATGCCAGGGGTTAGCTGAATGAGAAACAAGCATGGCCTGACAGCTCCCAACCTTTACTAAACCCATTGTGTACGATGGCCATGGACGAGAGAAGTAATTATTGAGTGATTTCTCAAACCCGGACCCTAAATCGAAGTCCAACCCCGAGGGAACTTATTCGCTTCCCCAAGCCCATCAGTGTCAGTGCCTGTAGTATTGGTTGTCGAGGCCTCGCAAGGCGACATTGCTGGTTTAGATCAGCCATCTGTTGTCTCCAGCGGGGTTTGAAGTCTGAGTCACATATTTGGGGCTGCCATAGTTGTATGGTGGTGGCGTTACGCTCTGACTCTGTCTCATGCGTGCTTCTTCTCGCTGTCTCCTCTTCCTGGATTCCCGCACCTTCCATACAACCCCGAACAAGAGGCCAAGAACCGAGCACGTAACGGAAACGATAATGCCTATGAGGGAGGAGGTACTAAGCCTACTGTCGGAGCTGCCCTGAGCTCCGGCTGCGGAGCCTGTCGGACCCGAGCTGTCAGCTTGCGCTAGAGACGTTAGCATACAAACTGCCAACTGTTCAACCCTGGTGATTACGTACTTGCAGTCAGCGCCGTAGCCGTAGGGCCCGAGCCTGGGACAGCCGTTGTCGCGGCGGCGGGCCAATTGCTCAGCGTCCAGGTACCGATCGTGCAGTAACCATTATACAGCGACATGCCGATGGAGACATCGGCCTGATCGCCGGTACATCCACTGTTGATGCATGCCGTGATGTACGACGAGGCTGAAGACTGCAAGTCCGTGGCGCAATAGCAGTTGTCGAACTGGTCGTCGAGGCAGCCGATGACTGCCGCGAGAGGGGTGGCGTCGCAGTTCTGCTCCCAGTACTGGCCACACCAAAGGCAGTTTTTCACACAGTCTCGCTGGCTAGTGAAGGCAGGTTAGCTCTGAATCGAAAGCGGGGAGGCTGTCAAACCGATTCTGGCGTGGAATGATAGGGTAAGTGCCTAGAACGGGAGATGGAGAGAGGAATGCATGATTCTTCGTGGGCGCTGAGTGCCAAAGAGGGGAAGGCAGAGGAGGGACATTTTTAATGGGAATGGCGAGTTTGCTGAAGAGAGCCCGAAAGATGTGCTATTTTGCGTGGCTGTGAGATTGTCGCTCTCTCATTGGCACCCCGCAGCCGCGAGGCATTTTCACTTCAGCTGGGCTTGGGCAACAGCCAATGCATGAACATTTTCCACCATATGTCTCAACGCCATTTTTTTTGAAGTAGGTCGACCCGCATTAATGTCTGATAAGGAAGTTACTAAATGTGGTCCTCACCTCTAAATCCTTCGCTTCCGAATATTACAACCCAGAACACATCCTTTCACCACGCTAGACAGGGAAAACAAGGGTTAAATTAGGTTCCGAGAAGCCAAGACTGTGTTGCTCGAATAAGCGAATGATCCGAACTGCTAGATCAGGTATAGAGGCTTCGGGACAGGACTGATTTCCTGAGTCTGTAGGAAAAAATACGACCACCCCAAAACCAAGAATGTTTGGCCTCACTTGAAATTGTTGCATCACTGGAAAATGGATACATGCACCTTTCCGTCACTGTTGATGGTGCTAGATCGCAGAGGCACCGGTCCTTGCAGGACCACCTGTCTCGGGGGCCGCACCGCCTGCCGCATTCCTAGCGTGACATGATGCTCGTGAAGATTCACAACAAAGAATGTTATCACTGTTGAACGTGCTCTGCCATGTGGAGTTTGAAGAAGATCATCACGGTTTGGTGGCGTTTGAGTGATTGCCCTCTTTAAGCCGTCCTCTCGGTGCGAATGATGAGCGCTGCGTGTGTGCTTTCCTATCCAGTCGGGCCTAACCCACGTCGGTGGAAGCAATCGGATCGAGATGTAGGCCCGTAGCGGTGCTATCAGAGCAGTAGCCAGTACATGCACAAGGCTCAAAAGAGTCTTAGTGATTTTCATGTGGGTGGGGGCGGGCTCCGACGCCATCCCCGACGCGGCGGGTCACGGGGCCGCTAAACCGGATGGCGTAATTCACAGATACATAATCGATTGGTCAATAGTCGGCATACCGACAAAACGGGGCGCCGAATTGGCAGGTAGCGCACGCGATTGACCAATAACGAGTTTGGGGCAATGGTCGGGAACAGGCATCTCACGACTAAATTGCGTGCACTTCAACTCTCAGGAGCTGCCCCGCAGCACGTGCGAATGCTTCATTCGAGTCAACGCATTCTCTGCCTTGTGGGGCGTTGATGGATGTATATAAGCTGCTGTCGTAACGTCATGACCAAGCTGTCCGTCCTGTCACCTTACAGCCTGCCTCTTTCTTGTCAGAGTGATTGATATATCACTGATCCTCGCGGAGACATTCAAAGCTCCCGATTAATCAGACATGTCCTCCCTCAGCAGCGGAAACACTCTTCGCGCCTCGGATAAATCAGATAAATCAATCAAAGGCAAAGATGCCACTTTGGAGAAGAGTTCCTTGACAGCTTTCGATCCTCTTGACGACAAAAGCGCCGCCACCGTATCCAAAAAAGGCCCTATGCCACCAACCGCCGCAGTTCGGTCCATGTTTGGCATGCGCGCCAAGAAGGTTGCTCTCAAGAAGGAGGTGCAGCAGAGTGCTGCAGAGGCCATTGTCATCTGCATTGAGTGAGTACAGCAGTCTCTGGCGAGTGAGCGCGAGCTGGTATCCAGAGGCTTGGAAGCAATGGGCGAGGTCCGCACTGAGGATACCTGGAATGCACGCTGACATATGACCAGTACAAGCTGTAGCATGAAAAGCAAGATGGGCGAAGGCTGGATTGTCAACAGCCCAAAAGGTCGCAATAACCCTACTCGACTCGACATAGTCAAGGACGTATTCGCAAACGCCGCCACTCGCATTGCCGCCCACAAGCTCCAAACCCTAGTCGGTCTTATCACCTTCTCAAGCAGGTTCAATATCCATGTGAGGCAGAATATCACGGGCAACCTTGAACACTTCGAGAAGAAGCTCGATGACCTCGGATACAACGGTGGGACGGCCCTTTGGGATGCTCTCCGCAAGGCCAAGGACTTGCTTGCGGTGCTTCAAGCAGGCCAACGTGACCTCAAATGCCGCATCGTCCTGTTGACGGACGGTCAGGACAATCACTCCAGCAGTAACCCAGCAGAGGTCTGTTCGGAGCTGTATTTCAACGACATTGTGCTTGATGCAATCGTCGTTGGCACAAGCACCACTGCCGACCTATTCCGAATGGCCAAGCATACCGGCGGTTACGCATTTAATCCGAAAACGCGCAATCTCCTGTATCAAATCCCAATGCTCGAGACATTTGTTGACATACGCACTCGTCCAGACACCGTCAAGATTCCAATCGGACTCTTCTCGTGCTCGACTCCGAAGGTGCCAGACATGCAAACAGCGTACGACTTCCCTCCCTGTCGCCAACATCCGAATCAGAACGATGACTTCATCGCCCTACGTGACACAGACCGATACCTCTCACAACACCGCAACCGTGCTACGGACGGCCCAGTCTCTGCTGGCTGCCTCGCAAAAATCATGTCCTGGGCCGGTGCAGGTCCATCATCAGGGAAAACTTCTGGCCTAGGCCAGGCTATCCGCGGTGAAGTCGAGGCCATGATCAAGAACGAGCACGGTTTCATGGATGTATATGTGAGCGAGAGCAACATGGCATTCTGGAAAGTCGTTATGCAAGGCCCGCCGGACACCCCGTATGCGGATGGGACGTTCCTCTTGTATGTCGAGCTGGGCGATCAGTTTCCTAAGGTGGCACCGGCGGCGAGGTTCATCACGCCAATATTGCATCCGAATGTGACCAAGGTACCGTTGACTCACTGGTATTGAGATCCTTCGAGAGTTCAATGGACTGACAGATGTTTTAGCACGGAAAAGTCTGTCACGCAGTATTCGGGCATGATTGGACTGCTACGACGCATGTATACCAGGTGCTGCAGCATCTGTGGGCCATATTCATGACATACGACGTATGCCTGAAATATCCGGCTTCTATGGACGCGTTATGACTCACTATACTTTTTAGATAGAAGACTCTGTCGATCCAGTGTTCACCGTCCTAGCTAAGACCGATCATGAAGCTGCGGAGCGCGAGATTAAGGAATATGTGAGTTTATTCCCATTTCTATATAACACTTCCAAGAGGACGTTGTGCTCAGAACAAGGGTTCCTGCGCACACTGGCCGTAGACCTGATCACACGCGGCGGTCCCTTCGAGGACGTACTAACCGTGATTCTACCTTTCCATCAACTGCCTTCCAATAGACGTCACATCCAAGACCGTATGCTATCGACTGACTCTCCTCAGATCAAACGCTTCGCCACCCGCTCACGCGCGAGCATCCGCAGGGACATCCTCGGCGTCAACGCCGACGAGACGTCCTCCCTCCTTTCCACCGACACTTACGTCACGCCCATCACCAACCTGAAGGACAACGCGGACAGCCAAAGTGTCTGCACTGATACTTCCGCCGATACGATTACTATAAACGAGAAAGGCCCCACCTAAGAGCTCTAGGAGGGTCTGGGAACAGGGGAAACCCCGGTGCCATCTGACAAGGCAGACACCACTCCCAGTGACTGGCGCCGTTCCGGCTTGGTCCAACCTGAACAAGCCCTGCCCATGGTGAGGCGATGTAACAATCAAGACGACGAGGAGCGGCAATAGGAGATCGGATATCTTTAACAGCATGACCGCTCAGGGTAATAGAGAGGACACGAGGATGACGTCGACAGCGGCAAGGCGCACGCAGATAAAAGCTGCCCGCCTGTCTGTTTCTCTCCGATGCTCTTTTCACTTCCTCTTCCCTTCCGCTTCCCTTCAGACATCAGCCGTGTCACTATCGATCATGGCCGTCACTCGCCGCGCACGCCGCCACTACAACGTGCAGAACTCACGTCGTCTGCGTCGGGGACTCTCGTCATGGTATTGCATGTCAACCAATCGGTTGTCAAAGCACCACAGCACATCCACGGGCGCCGTACACATAACTCTCCTGTCCGGGGTCCAGTGGAACAACCAAGGCCATGGGCTTGGCCTTAGCACGCTCTGTGTACAGTCTGAGCTTCAGGGCGTCGCCGAAGATTCAATTTCGGCACGAAAGGTTGACCGCAAGAAGTTTTCCCACCGAAAGCATAAACCAACGGGTCGTGATGAAGCAATAGTACTTCCATTTGAAGGTGAGAGCTGACGGCTCGGGACTGAAGATGCCCTTTCGTTGACAAAGAACCAGAGGAAGAGCCTCCCAAATTGCCCGATGTCACCACCAGACTTGGGCTTTCTCAGCGAATCTCGCCCCTGCCCTCGCCGATGCAGAGCCCGCCAGAGCCGTTCACGCTGGACCAGGAGGTTGATGCTGCAGAGAAGAATCATGCTGTCCACTTTTCCACTTTCCACCATCGGCTGCCCACGCCTGCTATCGCTGAGGTGATGTCGCCTATCCTAACGGAGCATCTTTCCGGACGATGCCGAGGATGTTGGTCTTTCAGCAGATGGTGTCTGGGATCACAACGCAACCTATGACAGTTCGATTTTGTTTTGACCATGGGCAGAACGAATGGCTCCTTGGCACTCCTGACAGATGGATGCGTCCAGGCGATTTCAAAGTCTCTGAAGCCGAGGCGAAGTTGGAGGCCGAGCTTCGCGACTACCACTGAAAGCCCTCAGATTTTCAACCACGCTCTCGACCCTTTCAAGCGGAGTGCAATTGCACACTTTGGTCTCACGTGGACGTTCCCATCAAACGAGGCGCAATTGGAGATGAGCTCGTTTATTTGATACGGTGGAAGGCCTGTTAGACTGTTGAGAGCAACATCGATGACATGGAATGGGTGATGACATCTTATGAGGCCAACGACAAAAATGGGATCGCGGCGGGTGGAACGCAATAGCCCAACCGACCCGCATTCCGCGCCCTCGGTCGGCCATGAAGGCTACCCCTTTTCTTCGGCCTGCGTAGTCAGGCCCAGTGCCCCCCCCTCTTTTGTTTCTTCTTCTTCAGCTCGTTTGTCTTGTAGCATAGGCACCAGATAGTTGAATAGACTCCTAGTAATCCCTCACAGAGCGATGTATCAAAGTGGTAGACTACTCACTAGTAGTTGACGTTGCCATGGATGGTCTGCCTACCCGCTTGAATCGCGCTTTGTTCGCGGCTGTGTCAGGAACGACGTGGGTAAAGGCCCAGGGTGATTATCGATTATCGATCGAAATTATCGAATAATCCTCGCCCGGCGAGCTTACGGAGCCATGAGAGCGACCAGCAGCACATACACGCGTGTGCACACAGCTAAATACTGGTAGGACAGAGATCTTGGGCTATCCGGTATTCTACGCTAAGCCAGACTACGCATATCTTATGAATAGATGGTTTCACCAAACGGCTACTGACCTCTGAGGCCGCGTCAAGGCCATGATCATCTCAGAGTGTCATACATATTCCGTACGACCAAGCAGTGCTGGTGATCGCATAGGAAAAGAGAAAGAAATGTCTGTATTACACCTAACATTCTTGGGCGTCGAACCAGCCTCGATCTACAGTTAACCGCCACCTTCGCCGGGATCGTCATCATCATCTGACAACTCCACGATTCCAGGTACGTTTCAAGCCAAGCTGGCTTCAATCAGGTGGCTTTAATTATGGGGCGGTTGAACGTACAAAGGAAGCATATGGTAGACGTTACGTGACCTTATATCACGTGGTGTCCTAGATAGCTCTGCGCGTCTGCAGCGCACACATAATAAGACAGATTCCATCTCCCTTGCACTACCGGCAACCTCGTGTAGCCTTAGTAAAAGTTCTATGCTTTAAGCGGTCGTTACTCGGGACTTGGTACCTAAACTATGCGGGGGCTTAGCCCCTAAACTTTAGACGGTCGTTGCCCGGGAAGGCGCCCTCTCCGGGGGGCTTAGCCTCTAAACTTTTAGGGGTCGTTGTCCAGGGGATAATGCTAAGCTTTATCGGTAACCACCCCTGGTAAGGCCGTTGTTGGAGAGCGCCGTCGTGGTCTTCTTTGCATAATATGGCTTACGGTAAGCAGCTTAATGGGGCCGAAAATGAACGCCAGGTGTTGCCCAGAGCGCCGACGTGACGCTGCTGCCCTGCGTGAGACACAGGTGAAGGGATCACCCCCGGCTCACCTCGGCTCACCTCTGCGGCACCCGACGGGGGTGAGCGTCGCCGCCCTATACTCACCGGCCAGAACAGGAAGGGCAACATCGAACCATCTTCCCCCCAGTTCTGCTGCCCCCCCCCCCGGGGAAAGGATTGCACCCAAAGACTCCCGTCCAAACAAATCTCACCTCTAGTTCTTTGAGATGCCCCTCTGTCACTGGAACTGTTGCGTGCATTCTTCTTTGTTGCCTCTGCAGGGAAAGGTGCCCAGACTAGGGTTCAAGAGGCTTGGAAAATCTAAGCCTCTGCTGTTGAAGGAGGCTCCTCCCTCAGTTGGTAAAATACCAAATGCGCATCCATGCGCGTCGCTATTGTTGCATTTATGCCATTGGAAAAGCTGCTGTTCTCTTTGCCAATCTTCTGCAACCTCGACATGTTACTGTATACGGAATGGCTGCTGCGCCCGATCTCAACCGCATGTCTATGGCCAATCAAGACAACCTCGAGATGCATAACGGACTGCCCAAACTTTGAGCCCTGATATCTTCAATACTGTTGAAGGCAATATGACTGGCGCTGGTATTGATAAAGCCAATACCGACATTGCCAGTGTCAGCGTAGGTACTGTCCATGCTCTTCCACAGCGTATCCGGGATGTCAACCTAACTTGTCTGCAAGGTCGTCGCTGCTTTTCGCTTCCTTTATTCTCTCGCTATGTACTGCTCGCCTTTTGGTTCACGATGACTGGATTGGAAGTCCCACCTACTACAGAGTACTGCTGGCTTGAACTGCCGTAATCTTTCATTCGGCGTCAGTTTTCGGACCTCCCAAGCGGCTAAAAATAGATGGCCAGGCAAGAGTGGGCGGGCAGTATCAGATTTTCTGGGGGAGTGTAACTAAACTAAGTCTATTGCACGAGGCAGAAAAGAGCAGAGGCACCCACTAGCAGGCACCAAGGCTCACCATTGCCTACACTGGTTCACCCGGCTCATGCGAGCTCAGAGCGGCGACCCTCACGCGCCAGAACGGGACAGGGACAGGCAATGGCCCATCAACCTCCCCTAAGTTCTGCAACCTCCCCCAAATATCCTCAACGTAGTCCGGATGTAAATGCTCCCAGGCAGAGGAATAGTCATAATGTACAGGATATGCTTAACAGTCCACCTGGTTCCAACCGTCGTGCAATGCAAGGCAAATATTCATCCTTTAAGATCTCGCTTCACACTGTTCTTCGGCATCCTCTCGTAGGCGTTTGGACTCGGTCTCCGCCTCCCTTTCACAATCTTGTCCCCACAATCATCACCATGCTCATGTTCATGCCCATGCTCATGTCTATGCCCTCTCCTCCTCCTCTTCCTCCCCCCACTACCACCGCCCACCATCCTCGCCGCCCCATCATCCACCCCACTATCCGACCTATTATCTGAGTCGGACTCGGAACTCGATTCGTTTTCTGAGCTCGACTCGCCCACCGCTTTCGGCGCGTGGTAGATACAACATACTGTGAACCACCCGGTCTAGTCAGCCCAGGCTCAACACGGCCCAAAACACCCTTACCAGCATTCACAGCAGAACCAGTCCGCGTGAGTGCAATTCAAGGGAAATCATAAATCGTAGACGACATACCTTTTGAACTCTTCCTCCCCAAACCCTCATTATCCACCACATCCTCCGCCCACTGGACCCTCGCCCTGGCCCTGGGCTCAGGCGCTCCTCGTAGCCTCAGCACGGCCGTCGTCTCCCCCTCCCCGCCAGAATCCACAGGTGTACTCGTCTCTGTCTGTGTCTGTGAGCCCATTGATCCCTGCGCCATCGCTTGTCCCCCTCTGCGGATCGGTAGTGAGGTCGTCGTGTATGGATTGGGGCTGTGCGAACGAGAGCGTGGGGACGCTTGCAGCTGTGTGAGAAAGTTCGAGGAGGGCCGGAACGGTGCTGCGGTTGCTGTGGCGTGTGGGTTCGACATTCTTTACATCACAGGGGAGAAGAAGTCCTCGAGGGGGAGTTCGTCGGACGGGGGGGAAGATTGTGAAGAAAAGTGGCGTTGGAATAGCTATGACGCAGTTTTGGTCGGGGCGGTGAAAGAAGGCAACCCAGCGCGGGAAACATAAAAAGGCCAAACTATAGCACCACACTTCGAGAGGGTCCAGCCGTCTAAAGAGACGCTAGATAGGATTGAAATGAGACTGTTAGAGAGAGGGTTATACCAATGAAGAGCGTGCTAGGTGTTGTCTGCAAAATAAGCAAAAGTTGTGTGGCGAAGTGAGCAGGGTTTCAGAAATGGACATCGCGGAAAGCTGCAGTTGAAAGGAAGAAAAGTTGCAGCCCGAGCATGTTCCAGGAGTCAAGTCAAGTCAGAGGTCTATATTGCTTATCCACGCATTGTCAATAATCAGTTCTTTTTTGCAGAAATCTCATTTCGTTTGATCTGTCTGCCTTCAATTCATCCTAGCCATATTTTTTTGAATCAAGCAGCTCAATTCTTTGGTCTAACAAAGGTGTCGAAAAAGCAATGCCCTCCCTTTCTGGCGCTGACGCCCAATTGCCTCGCTCGGCCCGCAAGAAATGCCCAAGGGAGATGCCATCAACGCGCTGTCTTTGCCCTTTGAATCCTCCCGCCGTACCGTAGAAAGTCGTCGGTCATCCATTGCGAGCTCGCCATCATATTGGCTCCTTCTAGCACATCATTCCTCGCAGACAGCATTTCAACAATCATAGAAGAGCCAACCATCCAACCAGTCCCCAGAAAGAGTGCCAGTTGCCTTTGGCTTCTTGACTAAAGGCGGTGGTGCTTGTTGTTGCTGTGCCGCAAATTCTGACCGGAGCTCTTCTTCTAGTCACAACTCATCGTCCTGGTCCAGGTCGGCTGGCTTGATAAGCCCGCCTACCTTTATGTTCCGTTCCCTCTCCGCCTCCTGCATTTCCCTCTTCTCCTGCTCCCGCTCCTCTGCATATAGCTCGGCATTGTCGCCTGCGAACTCCTTCAACGAGATAAGGAAGTCGCGCAAGTGAGTCTTGAATCTTGTGGAATCGTCATTCAAGGTGAAACACCCTTCTACAAAATGCTGGATTTGTATCTCTTTAAGATTCTGGAAAGCTTGCTGCAGCAAGTTTGCTGTGTACTGCTCAACGAATTGCTTGTTTGACGTGCCCGGTGCCGCCTGATCAGGTGCATAGATTGGCTCTGAGATCTTACCAGACTGGACCAACTGGAACATTCGCGCCAGAAGCATGCTCTGAGTCTTAAAACCCGCTTTATGGTCGGAGTCAGTCAGAACGAAGAGGACGTCTTGGAGGATTGGAATATAGAATTGGCGGAAGAAGATACTCGCGGTCTGTGCATCAGTGTCGGCCATGTTGTTCATGAGCTCAAGACACATTGACAGGCCTGTATTCTCGACTTCCCTGTTGTCATGCTTGCTTGCCCACATGCATGAATCGATGACGAATTTGAATTGTCTTCCATCTAGCTTGAGAAGGGCTGGGAAACAGTGGAGGTTGATAGCTTGGAGTAGCTTGAAGAATTCGACGCGGAACTCGGGGTATTCGTGGAAGTCTTTGTTGATCATCTCAAGCGTGCACTCGAATACGCTGTCCATGATTGGCGCAATTTTGTCGTCCATCAGGTTCTATAAGTCACAGGTTTAGCTTATCAAATCATGCCGACGGAGGAGTAAGCTGCAGGGACGCAGTGAAGTTGTTCAACTTACGCGTAATTTGTGAACAATTGTCGTGACAACATTCAAGACCTCGGCTTCTCGAGCATCTGGTACATTTCTCTGGTAGTCAAGGAGGATCGCGTCAAGCAGGGGCGGCACCATGCTGTCGTTGACCATTTGGAGGTCGTCGGCTTTTTCGACATAGATATCCACAAGCTTCAAGATCTCTTTCTTGATCGTTCGGAGACCTCGAACCTTGGGAGTCTTGGTTGCAATGTTGCCTGCCGTAAAGTCAGTATCAACCCCAACCCACGGATTTCCGACTCTTAGACTCACCATCTTTGACGACAGCATCCGAGATCAGTTGGCTTGATGCGCGGTACATATTCAGCATGTCATTGTAGATGCGTCCAATTTGCGAGTAGAAATAGCTTCCAATCGAGGAGCACGCTGCAACGTTTGTCTTCATGATATTTCCTACAACTTTGATTGTGTCGCTGTCCTGAAGAATGGCCGGATTGGCGTTCGCCTGTTGAATGATAGAATCCCAAGCTTGATTGGGTAATGACATCAGATTCTCGATCAATCGATCCTGTAGGCTCTTTTGTCCTTGGGCCGATATCATGTAGCCGCAGGCTTCGTAGAAGGTATGGACCTGTTGTGGAGTCAAGTCACAGGTAATCTTCCGCATGTTGCGAACAATCTCCTCGATGAACGGCTCGGTCTCTCCTGGTTGAAGAGCAACAAAATGACGCTTGCACTTGTTGGCAATCTTGATGAAAGTGTCGCAAGCCATGTCCTGGACACCTTCATGTGTCTCATGCATGAATTCGAATAGTTTGTTGACCACCGTCTTCAAGAATTTCCAATGAGCTTTCAAGAACCGCGGGTATTGGCCGACAATGTACATAATGTTGCTTGCAACGACAGCTTTATTGTCTTTGCCACGCTTCATTTCTGTGAGGCCAAGGAGGTCTTTGATGACTGTCACTAGGAATCTCTTCTCAGTCTCTTCGTTCATTGCACCTGAAATGGAACCAATAGCCCAGCACAAAGTATTGCAATTGTTCCAGGACCATTCTGAACCGTCAACCTGTCTCTGCAGCTTGTCGGACATTATATTCTCTGTGTCGACAACGTCTAGATGAGTCAGGTATACCAAGCATTCTCTTGTTGTCTTGTAAAGCTGGATTGTGTCGCTTTCTTTAACGAACTCACGAACAATCTCGCCCTCGTCATTCTCGACGATCAGGACTTCCTCAGGACGGACCATCTTCTCCACCATGACCGTCCGAAGATTCGACAGAACTTGCGAGTACTTGTGTTTTCTCAGAGGATAGTTCGCCAAGGTGTTCGGATGAGGAGCCCCCCCGTTTGACAGACCACTGACTCCCATGCTCACAAGAGGGTTGATGTCAGTCATTGGCAGCTGTTGCATCTCTTCGTAAAGCTCCTGCACCAATTTTGTCCAATACTCCAGGCAGATCTTGAAAATCTCACGATCGTCAATTTGGCTGATGCGAATGAGGTAATAATGTCCGTGTGTCAAGAAATCAGGGTTGGGGAGTTTTTCGATAATGTTGAGATGCATTGTGAAGAAGTTGCACAAGAATAGTGCTAGGTTCAGAATGTATTCTTGATCCCGAGCGTTGCTCTTCTCATACAGCGGTCTCAGTTCCTGGCTCAATGGTATGATCTTTGACACACTCTGTAACGTGTCTGTGAACATCTGGACAAGCTTTTCGTCATAGGAGAATTGCTGGCCTAGCTGCAACCCTCCAATTTCAGTCAGACATTTCAGTGTGATATTTCGAAATTCTGGAACATCGAGGAATCTTGTCACAAGGGTGTCGATAAGCTTCGTTTCGAAGATGAATCCGAGAGGAATCCAGTTTAGGAATCGTAGAAGGGTTTCAAGCGTAGCTTTGACGAGAGAGATTTGATTTGCTGTCGTAAGGACGTCCAAGCAAAGCTGGAAGATCGAAGAGAACTCTGCGCACATAGTCGTCTTCAGATTTCTAGCTTTGGCAGAGGTGAGTTGATCCTGGGAGAAGTCAAAGACCTCCTCAGATAGCAGTCGTAGGATTGCCATGTTATTTTCGCATATGGAGAGACCACTATGACAAGAAGAGATGATCTCGTTGATGAATGTAGGCCAGTTGTGGGGCCATTCTTGCTTGAGGACGGTGACAAGTGTGAGGTTGAGTTTGTTGACGAAAGTTCGCTGCTGCTTGAGAGATTCTTCCGACTGCGATGCTTCGAGTATCTGGCTTACGACGAAGTTGCGAATGCCTTGACACTGGTCCCTGGGTAGAACTTTCCATCTAGTATTGACCACATCGTCGAGAACTTGGAGTCCAAGATATTTCGTGGGGATATATGTAGCTTCTTGCAGAATCTTATCCACCATCAACCAAGCATCGGGATTCGACTTGAAGTCGGTAAGCTTCGCGCCGGCTTGTTTCTGAGTCTCGCCCTTGCCTTCTTGAAACGCTCTGACAGTTGCGTCGAGCTCGGCGACGGAAACAGACATGGTGGGTAGGACGCTGGCTAGAGAGGATGCGGCTCAGAGAGCGCAACCAGTTGGAAAGGAGGCCAGTCGATGGAGGTATCGGTTCGAGGGGTCGATGTTGGGATAGAGCAGGAGCCGCGTAGGTGTTGGAAGGATGGGGCTGATATCGAATGCTACGAGGCTAGCCTTGACGATGGCGGGCAAGGCTCTGGGGGGCAAAATTGAAGAAAATGGAGCAGTAGGACCTGCTGGAACTTAGATGTTTTGACGGAGAGGACTCTGCAGTGTTATCGAGAAGGTTGTCGCGTTGAAAGGATCTTAAAGGCGACACTGCGCGATATTGAATTTTGATCACTTGCGGCGATTCTCCAACTTCGGCCGATGCCTGAATTACTAACCTAAATTGGCGTCAAAGAACAGCCTTGGAGTAGGCACCCCACCTTTAACTTAGCTAAGCCGAGCTTGCCTACTATCAATCAGAGCTTCAGGGCGCCCGAGATCTCCTGTCATCAGTCGAAAGCATTTGTCTATTCTATGTCTACCTGAACCCGATGTTAACATTGCGCCTTGTCAGACATCAAAAGTCAATATCAAACCCCGGGAATTTGCACCCTCTGCCATTGCAGGAAAAACCAAGTAGAATACCAGACAACCAAGAACTGCCGAGCATGCGTTTTGTCTATCAGGCCAGACCGGGTGATTCAAGAGGGCGCCTTCACACCAGAAACAACAACGCTCGAACATCAACCACAACTCAGGAACAAAGGACTGAATATGGACGGCGTTAGACAGTATTTCAGATCTTGAACTCCTCTTTCAACCAGTGCGCTACAACAAGTTTACCTTCTTCAAACGAACCTCTGGGTTTCCGTACAATGATCGCCGCATGACTGTGGCTACTATTGTGAATGTGGACAGGATATTTGCGGAATCCAACATCATCTAGAGCTTTAATCATGGCAAACTGAGCAGGCGTGAGCGCGAGTGTGGAGAATTCTGGATGACGTTCTTGATGAGAAGTTGTCCGTACCAACGGAGATGTTTCGGGTTTCTCGGCTGGGACAGGCCCGGCCAGGTTGTCTAGTAACGATTCGTGGAATACCTCCTGGGAGTCATGTTCAGCTTGCGTCACCTCTTCCGACCCGTCAGGGAGGTACTCTTGGCGTTGAGCGGAGTTCACATTCTCGAAAGCATCCTCAATGGCTTGCTGCGCGTCCTGCACCATGAAAGGTACTCGGTAGCCAGAGAAGCCTCGCCCCTCATAATCAGTTTCGTGTAGCTGAATTCGCCGGCGGCTACGTATGGTCTGAATTGTCGAGTTGATCAAGAATGCTATAGAGGCGATGGGAATGAATACTGCCAGCACGAGAAACATCGGAAGCCGCTTCAGGAAAGTTTGGCTACTACCGGCGATGCGAGTGTAGAAAGATGGCAGACTATCGTCGTTACGAATGGTGAAAGGCTCTTTCGGGTCTAGGAGAACGGGCTCATACTCTTCGAGGTAGTTCAGCTCTAGCTTCTCCATGTGTGCATATGGATCTACCCGAGATATCCCAGTCGTGTAGTAGACGGCCGTTCTGTCGTTCACAATGTTCGTATACAGTGATCGATTTTCGAACCTTCCCAAGGCCTGAATGAAGATGCTGTCAGGGTCGGCTAGGATGCTCAGAAGAGGCCTGCCCGTATCTCGGAAGGAGTCAATAGTAAACAGCTGCCGTCCTGATGTGGATAGTGTCCGTGCTCCAAGCACGTTCCACAGATGATTCGCATAGCCCAGCAATGGAGTCCGCACACCCAGATGTGGGGTTGCAAAGGTTGTGAAGTTTGCTGGGTATATCTTATCGAACCAGCCATTGTGATGTAACAGGCCAATAGCGTATCTAGCTACCAAGCCACCGAGAGAATATCCTACCATGCTAAGCTTCTTGATCTTGTATCCATCTCGCGCAAGCTCTTCCAGAGTCTCTTCAATCTCCTTAGCCACTCTTTCTGCGCCGACTTCAATCCCATCGTAGGTGAAGCTGCCAGCATTCCGCTTGCATACTAGAACGATCAATCTCTCTTCGCCATACTTCTGTCGCAGAGCAGAGGCGACATAGTTGAGGTGGGTAGGGTTGCCCCAAAGCCTGAAAACGAGTCAACGTCATCGATTTGTGGACAGAAAGAGCAGCTTGGGGCGCACCCGTGCACGAGAACACAAAGATGATCAGCTTTGGGGGGCGTTGCATCGGGCGTTGCATACGCAGATTTTCGTGTATCTTCTTCCATACCGTAGAACAAAGTCTGGCGGTCAATGCTGCGAATGTCGAAAGGAAAGGGCATAGTGGCTTTTGGGGGGGAGAGCGACCTTTAAACCTCGTATCACACGGCTCAGCCCTATCGGCGTGCCGCAAGGCGGACCTTTAACTGGTCCGACTCCGGTCAGGCGTAGTTAACGACTTGTGATGATGTCGACGTGACCTAGTGGAAGACAAGCCTTCTGATGCGTCTACACTTTCTTCTAACTAAGAGATTGAGGTGGGAGAGAATAGAACAATTTGGAAATACTGACTGCAAGAGGAAAAGGAGCACGCGACTTATCAACTCGTCCTACCGAAAGAAAGTACCATTAGCTGGGTCCACCCCACTGATAAGCTTGTTCAGCAGTGACACCAAAGTAGGAGTAGGGGAGCTGCAAAGATACAAAGTACACTCGGATATAAAAACCGAAGCTGCAGCTTTGCGCATTTACCTCTCATCAACGTAGCAGAATAGGTGTGGGCCTTGTCGCTGCTTCTGCGGCGATGCGGGTTGCTGATGACGGGGCTCTGTGGGGTTTGAAACCGATCCCCTAAGTTGCAGCAATCCCACGTCGAGACAAAGCTTACAGTCAACGATTTGAAACAGAATCGCTTGGGTACTGGTGGCCTTAACGGCAAAATTCAAACTCGCCGAACATTTGCACTTGCGGAATAGGGAAATTGGCACAGCGTTCACTTCGCACTGCTAGAAGCGAACGGGGAGGCTGTCAAGGGTTTGGTTCTACGGTGTGTCGCGTCAGGAGTGAGCTATCTGGCTGTTCATCAAGTACCAAATCTCGGTTAACGGCCACTTCTTTCGTTATGTTTACCTGTACAGGTCTGTTCAAAGGTCTACTCTGCCCTCTCGGCGACGATTGCTTGCTTGTCAACTGCATGTTCAGTCACCAAACTGTCAAGAACCAAACAAATAGTGAAACCGGTGACAATATTTATGACACATCCGCAATTGTAGAGAGGCTCTCACCCCCACCTTCAAAAAGAAGACGTCTTGAAGATACGGTGAAGTCCGAAGCAGGCCCCTCGCAAGTCAACATTGAGCCATTTGGCAATCAATCTAGCGAAAAAGCTCGAACCAATAGCAGGCGGTCCAAGTTCAGCGGCGTGCTCCCTCCAGAAACGTCAGGGGAGCAACCAAAGAGCAGAGTCAATCAGCTCGCCCATGAGAAAAATCCATCTACGCGGAAGTCGGTATCACCGCCTCCTCTCCGCAGGCCGGCCGCTCCAGTGGCCGGGAAGGTCAAGGAGAGCCTCAACCCCAGAACTATCCCGCATCCTCCACAGACGCATCCGAAGCGCAAGGCAATGCTGAACGCATTGCATGCAGCGATGGCAAAGCTCAATGACCAGGCGTCCTCTCTGTCCAGTGATGAACTGATATCGATGGCCAATGATGAAGAAGAGCAGATGGCGTTGACGAGCAGAGATGAGGATGGTTACCGCACCATCACAGGTCAGCGAGTGATGAAATTGCGGAAAATGGAACTCACGCAATGGAAAGAACTCGTCCTCGAGCACTTGAAGCGGATACAGATCAAGGGCACACGCGTTGAGCAGCTACATCATAATTCCACCTCTCGACCCACTGACGGCCTTCCAGGCCAACAATCCGTGCAGTCCTCTGTTCCTCTGGAATCACGGGCCAAAATGGCAGAGGGCTCCTCCCGAGAACTCAAGAAGCCCGAAAATGCTTCATCGGCTTTCTCAATCACCCTTACGTTGGAGCAGGAGATTGCTCTCCTTCGACATATACAGACGCCTGTTGAAGGCCTTGCCGACTATGTCACAACACCACCGCCCGAAAGTGAGATAGCGAAAGCAAAAATGGGACTCCAGACCTCTGCTGGGCAAGAAGTCTGCGATCGCTGCAGATCACGATTTACGGTCTTTCCTGGTCGAAATGAAGCAGGTAAGCTGACCTCTGGCGGACATTGCCGCTATCATTGGGCAAAGCTTCCAAAATCCGCAGCGGACCCAACATATGAATGCTGCGGAAACAGAGCAGGGAGCGAACCTTGCAGCACAGCACCGAGCCATGTCTTTAAAGTAACGGACCCGAAAAGATTGGCTTCGATTTTGCAATTTGAGGAAACGCCTAAACAGAGCGATGAGCTAGTGGCACGGGCGATATCGATTGACTGTGAGATGGGCTACACCACTTTTGGCATGGAAATGATACGGCTATCTGCACTATCTTGGCCAGGGGCTGAGGATTTGATAGACGTTCTTGTACGGCCAATGGGCGAAGTGCTCGATCTGAATACCAGGTTCTCTGGTGTCTCCCTGGATCAATTCAACAAAGCCATCCCGTATGGAACAAACCCGGAAGAAGGCGCCGACTCGGCATCGGAGGACGGAGGGCTTGAGTCTGGATTGATGAAGGTGGAATCACCGGCAGCGGCAAGGCAGCTCCTATTCAACAAAATTGGTCGAAACACAGCATTGATTGGTCACGCTATCGACAATGATCTAAATGTCCTACGCGTCATTCATCCGTTCATAGTTGATACAGTCTTGCTATATCCACATCCACGAGGACTCCCGGTCAAATACGGGCTGAAAATGTTGACAAACAAATACCTTAATCGAAGCATTCAAGATCGGCAAACTGGGCACGATTCGAAGGAGGACGCTGAAGCTACAGGGGAGCTTGTTCGCCTCAAAGTTCATGAGAAGTGGAAGAAAATGCGAGGCGAGGGTTGGACGTTCGAGCAGGATTTACTGATTCCACCGAATGAGCCAGAGCTTGCACTGAAGGCGCCGATTAGACCTAGAGCTATCAGGTCGAGGAGTTCTCCATCACTAAACAATGCCGAAGATGGCGACCGGTAGCCCCGGGTAGCCGCAAGCACAGAATGAGCTTGTATGGGACGTTCTATGCCGGAATGAGGCTAGATGTCCAGCCACAATATGGCAATAAGGCCCGCCAGACTCATTGGAATCCTCCGCAAACCAGTTCAGATGAGAATGTGATTTGCAAACATGACACTGTGCTCCCTTTTTCAATCACTGCGTAAGGGGAATGCTCTTAGATCCGTAGATGTGATGAGAGTTTCAGAATGCTTTGAAACTGTGATACAAACTCCTTACTATCCCATATCAGGCTTAAAGCTCAGGCACAATGCGGAGCCCCTTTCCGCTGCGGGTGCCCGCGTTGCAGGCAGCCCTCAGCGTGCTGATCGAAACAATTTTTTATGGTACTTGCACAAAGCGATCAATCAGTCCCTTTTCCTTAAGGCTTACCATCATTCTAACTTGTAGGCAAACATCCCCACTGACAGAGTGCCTGTAATTGCCCTCATAAATTTAGGTCGCAACGTCCTTGGTGCACCACCGGCCAATTGCTAGCGAAATCCAGCCTTTCCCGCAAATTGCGTGCCCGCCGAACAGGAGACTGAAGCAACCTCCCCCTGTGATTATTCACATTTCCAACGGAACGGCTCGTTGCGATCAGCGTACGCGGAGGCCATTGAGCCCGTAAACATGGGCGGTCAGATATCAAAGATGATGGGCAAGATCTTCGGATCGAAAGAGATGCGCCTGCTCATGTTGGGTCTTGATGCCGCGGGCAAGACTAGTGAGTTACTTCTTACTGGGCGACTTGAGGGCATTGTGGTGGAATGGAGCCATGCTCGACATCTGCGAGCATTGCCGGCTCAATCTCGCTCAGCTTCTGTTCGTGGACAACTTGCTAACACGACCCCTCACTCCTAGCAATCCTCTACAAGCTCAAACTTAACCAAGACGTCACCACCATCCCTACCGTCGGCTTCAACGTCGAAACAGTAACATACAAAAACGTCAAGTTCAACGTGTGGGACGTGGGTGGACAGGACAAGATCCGCCCGCTCTGGCGCCACTATTTCTCCGGTACCCAGGGCCTAATATTCGTCATCGACTCCAATGATCGTGCGCGAATTGACGAGGCGAGACAAGAACTACATCGTATCATCCTCGATCGAGAGATGAAAGAGGCATTGCTTTTGGTGTTTGCGAACAAGCAGGATATACCCGGTGCAATGACGCCGACTGAAGTTACGGAAAAGCTGAGGTTGACACAATTGAAAGAGCGGATGTGGTATGTGGTTCCGAGTTGTGCAACAACTGGAGAGGGACTCTTTGAAGGACTGGTAAGTGGCCTATATTTCCCCACATCAGGACGCACGGACAGTCTCTCTCCTTTGCCCAAGAGGCTTCAGCCCGCTCCTCCCCGATCATCCCGGGCTGCATGTGATCCTTCCAACGTGAAGTCTGTTTCAGCTGTTTACTAACATATTCCTTCTTGTCCAGGGCTGGCTATCGAATAACGTGAAGACACAGCCAAAGGGTCCGGCCAGATGATCTATGCCCTGATTACCTGTTTGCATCAAATAACTTTCTTGGCTACACCGCTTGGCTTTTTCCCTAAACGGTTCGATTTTTACATCAGTTGCACGCTCGCTACGGCGTTGGTAGTTACAGCGAGGTCTCCTTTTGAACGATGGACGCTTCATTAATATCCTTTTTGTTTTGTTCAGATTAGGGGTTCTGGAGGAGTAGCCAAGAGACGTGGCCGAGAGTGGCTGTGAGGCCAAAGAGACATCAAGATAGCATTCAGGATGGGCCTTACATTGGCGTATAGTCTTGTTAAACATGGCATATCCTTGAACCCGTTCTGTATCGAAAACAAGTAAATGCCACTTAGGGTCGCTTTACATTACAGCTAGAGCAGTCACCGCCTGTGTCTTGCAAATTACAGCTTGTCCTGCAGCTAGCATTCGTGTATGTCTTGTCAGTCAGATCGGGGGATCTATTCAACCGACAACCAAACAGAAACAGCCTAATTTCCGTAGCCATGATTGCGCAGTCGGGTGGCTTCGACATCCGTCTAGGGGCCTGCCCTAACTTTCTCTTTCTCGACCAGAGAGCCCTTGCTAGCGGTATTCTCTTGAAAGGGGGAAGTGCAGGCTCATGGAAGCAGTTTTAATCCTGTTCGGTATGTAAACAACCTAAAGTGCCAAGCTTTTACTTTGACTAACGAACCCAAAAAAGTACCACGAGGCGCAGGAAATAAGAGCCATGGTTACAAATGTGTTATTCTCGTCACCCGAAGCTAATCAAGAACGATCCTTTTGTAGGCGAGAAGTACATCGTTTTGAGGTCCGGCGAAAAAGTAGTTTGACATTTTCACATGTAGAATGTCTTCAGTATACCGCCTAGGCTACGACCTGATCCTGAACTCCCCAGCCTGCGTTATGTACAGCGCCTGGTTTTAACCATTGCTTCAGACGGCATGCTCTAACTCTTGTAGGGTCCCGAGATCCCTGTGATGATCCTCGAAATGCTTCGTCAGCATCCAAATATCGCAATACCGTTGTCCAGACCGCCCCATTCCAAATCATCCGAGGAGCTTCGACAATATCTCTCGGGAGAGGAATGAGTTGGCCGTGCTTGGAGCACTGCCAGGAGGATGGCTGGATGCTGTGGCGACTGTCTTCAGGCGTCAATACCTCACACCTATCAAGCCGAAGGTGAAGCTGACTGCGCCTGTTCAAAACTTAGAAACACATTCTAGGTGATGCTTCAGCTCATGCGATTTGCGGCGAAGAGACAAGAACCTGTAGACTGACCGCTTGAATTGGGCTCGAGAGCTCTCAGAGGAGTCTCAAGCGAACTCCAGAGTCCGGCGACGCCAGAACCCATTCATATTGGCGTCATTGAAGTACTGGTCTTCGTCACGCTTGATAGATAGGTTTGATTGGTCGTCAGGAATAGCTTTCGATAATGGGTGGGAGTGTCTTCTCCATGGATGACGAGCTTCAGCTTCTGAATGGAGGAGTGGATCTGGCCAGAGCTTGGCCATGGCTTGTGCCGCTAAAGTCCCACTATTGAAAGAAAGAGGCGACATTTGGCCGGCTCGCGATTCGGTGGTCAACAGAGATCCAGGTGGTGGTGGAAGGTAGATAAATGGCTGGCTGGCGGAGATATCGTAGCATCCTGCGCCGTCGGACTTTTGAGGAGGCTGAAAGTCCTGAATGGTACGATGGCGAGTCGCAATCATTCCAATCTGCTGAGAAGTTTTCCATCTCCTCGCGACTAGCAGAAGTATGACAACCAGAGAGCATATGACCAAGACAGTCAAAAATTGGTTCCAGTGTAGACTGGCTGGCAAAGCAGCCAGGCCTGCTGTAGGCAGAGGTGGCATGACCCTCGCAACGGGCGCATCAGGCTGGACAGTGAACCGATTATATCTCTTTTCAACAACACGTGGATGATCGGACGAGCATGATGTAGGGCAGAGCCATGGAGTGCTCAAGGAGGCACATGATCCTACTTATAATCATCGAAAGATTAGATTAGTCATGCACAAAGTACAAGGAAAGCGAGTAGCAATCCAAAGAGCACGCCACAATATTTGAGGGCCATGCCAGAAAGGAGGACCAACAAGGAGCTCAATAAGAAGTAAACCTTAGGAGGGGCCCAACGTGGCATCCATTGGTGTAGGCGCACACAAGCGCGCCACGACACCTCCAACACGGCCTGGCCCCGGCGGGGCATTTGCTGCGCAGAAGAGGAATATGGCTCCCCTTCACGGACCTCCACGTGAGATTGGGGAGCTTTGACCAATTTTTGCACCTTTCAGCTGAGGAGTGTGCGCCACATATAGCAGATCCAAACAATTGCATTTTGACATCGAGCTAGTGTGTCAAATAGCTTCGCATTCGAGCGCGAGAGCTATTTATGAGGATCGCATTCTTGACGGTTCGGATTCGAGGCACGACAGTCTTGATCGCGGTCGTACAAGGAGGAATTGAAGGAAGGGCTGCTGGCTAAGGCATATAAAGGCGATTGCCCGCCCGGATTAGCAAGCAGCTCGTGTTCGGGTCAAGATTGCAGAGGGCCCGAGTCCCTGAGAGGTCCCCTCAGTTGATCTTGCGTTTGTTCGCTTACTGCCGACGAGTCGTGGCAGCCCGACAAGCATCATCCATGATTGTGTGTCTTTGGCGCAGGAGAGAAGCGAGCTGAAAAAAGAGGCTACAAGCTGCCGCCGTTGCGCCAAGGCTGCGCCAGGCTTTACCTATTTAGAGGGGAGTCACCCACTGTTCCTCGAGGTCTAATGGCGTTGGACGCGGGAAGGCTCATGACTTGTCTGCTGGTCATAGCCTTAGTATTACATATCTCCTCACCACACGGTCTTAAGTCTGCCTGTTGTAGTCGCCGAATCTACTTGGCTAGAACAGTCTCGCCCAGTCCACTCCACAACCTAGGTCTCTGGATTGCTCCACTCTCAGTTCCAGCGCATGAGAGTTCGCTCGCTTGTTCGAACTCAGCAGAACTCAAGAGCCGGCTCCTTATCCTGCAAAGTAGGATGTCAATGGACATAGAGCTGCGCTCTAGCAACACCTTTTCCACGCGACAGACGGCACGGTAATGTCTGGCCAGTTCGAGATGAAGGTATCCCAAAATTTGTCATCTAGCATCATCTCGTAGCCATCCGACCAGGAGCCTTGAGTGTCTCCTTCGTGGCCCTGGTCGGCTGTGTGCGCCTGGGTTGGGCTGCTCGGCTGCTGGTTGGATCCGGTTTGGAACGTCAAGTTCTGGAGAGTCTCGAAGGTTGCAAGCGGGTTTGCCAAGGATTCTGCATCCACATGGTCGTGTCCACCTGACTCACTAGGGCTAGATACCCATAGTCTGATACCCTGGGCAATAGCCTTGAACCAAGAGAAGAGGCCTGATGCATCGTATTGAACATTCCTGACTCCCAGATCAGACATGCGTTCACAGAGTGTCAAGATATACGTATCGACTTGGATCTTGATCTGCAAATGCTCGATTCCTGCTTCACGGGTCTGCTCTGGCTCCAATCGGGAAAGTCTACCCAAGGTGATCGTGGCAGTAATGAGATGCGTCCACTCCACAATATTCATGTTCCGAAGCAGCGAAGCGGGCTTGACGAGTATGTCATCAAGAAAGGCTTGAGTTGCGTGCAGCTTCGAGAGAAGGAGCATCGGTGCTCCTGATATTCGTGTCGAGGCAGTCTCAGCTTGCTGGGTCAGCTGACTCTGAAGAGCCTGTTCTTCGGAAAGCGCTTTCTCATAGAGGTAGATTTGGACAAAGTGAAATGCCAAACTCAATCTTGTATGGTCGCGTATTCCAGTTAAGCTGCGGTACTTCCAATGTTGTAGCAGCTGCTCCGCATCTCTTACGTACGTTCGTGGAATGTCGGATGCGGTAGTGGCCTCCAAATCCGTCCTTGACGATCTTTGTATCTCTTCGGCAATATGTAGTAGTTCAATAGTCGGTAGCCAGTCCCTATCAGTGTCGCAACAGCCATGTTCAGCCAGATCCTGGCCACATTGCCGAAGGTGGTCGGTATAAGCTAGGTTCTGAGGCTTGTCAAAACCGAGTACCGCCAAGCCACAGGACAGAGCGTAGCACCCAAGGAGGGCTCGTTTCTCTTCTGCAGTACCTCCCTCGGATTTAGTGCTCTCACGACCCATACTATTTTGAGACAAGTTCGGTGGATGTCTTTGCTTAGATTTAGGCTTGTTCAGACCAAGGTCTACCGCCATCCCTATGGCAAGCTGAAGGTACTGGTAGATTTGCTGGGTCTCATGCCGCATGTAGTGGTGGTGCCATGCCAAGTAGATCAACAGACCTTGCAGGAGTTCGAGGCTTCTCTTCCCTTCAACGATAACTTTTCTCGCTAGTATATTGCGAAATGCGAGGTCGCATGCGGCTTGAAGTCTTTCGTTCACAGAGGAGGAAGCAACAAGCATTGCGAGCATGACAAAGGGCTTGTGTTTGATGCAGTCTATGCATGACGCTCCTTCCGGGAAAACCCAGATTGGGAAATGGACTGCCATTGATCGGAAAGTTACCAGCAGTTGTTCGACTTCGCCAATGCTAAGCGTTTGTATAGAGTTGATTGCCTGCATATGTAGATAATCAGCCACTCGTCCAGATGCCGTATTACAGCCAATGCAGGGCCCAGTTCACATGAAACAAGTGATAAATTGAGATGGAAAATAATCTACCTCTGTGCAGGTTTCAGCAAGCGGCCTTAACGATTCCAACAGCATTTTTCCTGGGTTCTGGTCCAGTGATTCAGGAATAGGTAGTGAAGGTGGTAGAGACTGTCCGTAAAAAGTGCCTTTCCGGAGCTCAAATGACGCACTTTCCCGTGCTGCAAGAAGCTGCTCATCGTTAGAGGCGACTAGAAGAGACACGCTATCTCGTTGTTGCTGAAATGAATTGCTGGTGGGCCCTTCATTGGTAACTGATGAGAGCACATTCGGTTTATCATCCTGCGAGTCATTAGAACAGGCGGCCTCCTGAGCTCGTCCCCAGGCTTGTTGATCTCGAACAAGCGGGGGCCGTCCCACACTCGCTTGTTGGTCTATCCGCTGGCATATATCCTCGATGCGTTGCTCTATTCGGGCAAGGCTTCTGGTTGTTCAGCATTTTATCCTTGAAATCGTTGAGGCACATAAAATGGCAGTCTTACCTCCGAGGATATTTATCTCGCCGCGATCGGATCTTTGGTACATGTGGTATGCATTCCTTGCCAGCTCGAAGGCATCTATAGCACATCTATAAGCAATGGCGCCATGAAGTGCAACATTCCGCAACCCAGTCGCAACAGCTCTTAGGCAAAATGCCTATCGACACACGGAGCGATTTCACAGCGCGGACCGCCAATAAGCAAACACATACGCTTTTGAAAGTAACATGCGAGACTTACGTACTTCTCGCAAATTTTTTGCACATTGCTGGGTCGACAGCGAGCCTTCTGATTGCGACATGCCTCGCAAGCCTGGCCGCTTCTAGCAGCTACTCTCTCGCGCGCCGCCATTGCTTTCTGAACACCCCCTTTAACAAGTAGACTTCCGAGAACTTGATCTGAAACCCAAGGGACGTGGTCAAAGGCGCCATTATGAACGTGTGATCATCCATGCTGCCGGAGGGCTGGAGGACCGATCCAATATTGAGGCATTGGATGAAAAGGCAGTAGCCCGGAGCCGGAACTTTGAAGGCTCCGGCGGAACTTGGCGACGAGATTCTGTGTCCAGCAGTGGGGACTACCCTCGCTTATGACCTCGGATAAGGGCAGGGTCGAACTTCACAGGGTTCTTATGTACTAGACACAAGACGTTGACAACGCGCCCTCGAGCATTACGTAATACAATGCATGCGTATCTGCGCAACAAATCGGCCCATTTCCTTGCAGGACTAGCTACTACCATATGTGTTTCCAGAGCCCCACGACCCCCCCTGGCCAGCCATACATCCATAGCCTTTGCACTAGCTCTAGAGAAGGCCTTGGAAGAGCTTCAGAGACGTGGGATCCATCTACGAGACATTCATCAAAGATGTTTGGCTGCTATTCAAGGGTGTATGAAAGATTTTGCGGCCTTGAAGAGAGTTACTGCCATGGATGACAGATTGTGGACACCATCATATGTAGCAAAGCTGCTGCCCCAAACAAAACAGCAGAATCATTCGTTCATGCTGCTGACTAACTGGCCACGGCTGGTGATCAGGTTCACGCCGCCGCTGATGAGGGCTTAAACCGCAAAGTGGCCGTCACTTGGCATATTATTCCCTTTGGTTGTCGCTACAGGACATGGGCATGCCTCGCACTTGGTAAACAAACCCGGAGCCAGATACGAAGCGTTGACAAGATATATCGCAGTCCACTAGAGTAGCAATAGAGGATGTCTTCACGGCCCATTCTTTCAAAATGCTTTTGCTCTGAGATCTGGTACATTTCACTCCTCCCACCTTCAGCTTTGCCGTGCCCGAATACTGGGAGCATCACGATAGCTGCATTTACTGGTCGGTTTTGTGGACTAAAACGTCCCTTTTGTCTCAGAAAGGTAATATGTGGAGAAGAAAATCAAGAACTCGTCATCCAAGTGATGCTCTGACTTCGTACCTTCTTTAAACGGGCAAGTTCAAGGCTTGGCATTGGATACGAGACGCGCCGGATCTCCAAGCGATTCATGCTCCGCTTCTCGGGCACCTCGGGGACCCCTCAGACATTGTTGGGCGCCTGTCTGTTGGCCGGCTTCATATACAAGAGTCTGAGAAACCCTCAACAGCCTGTAACTGCATACTCAATTCTTGGTTTGACTTCCAACGTCTCTACACATTTATGTACACCAGGTGGCTCCAGCACGTCCGGGGCAGCAATATCACACAGATCATTGATATTCCGAACGTCTTAATACACAGGACTCTCCAATTCATGATGAGCGATGATTTTCGTATAGAACTTTCCCTATTCAGCCTCCCTTCTGCAAATGATGAGCAGATACCGCGTTTGATACTAGGTAGTGTTCTGCAACAAGCTTACCTACCCTGAGTAGTGGCATTTTGTCCAACTTGTTCCTCTTCGAAGTTACACATACCGCGCTTGCCTAGCTTTTAATCCATATCCCCTGTTCCGAACTCGATCTTCTCTTTGACGCAGAAGACTCTCTAGTGCTTTGTGGTTTGTCCATAGGACAGCAAGCTAGCTTGCTATGTTGCGTCACAGAGTAGGTTATCGAAATTTGAGGGAGGAAAGGGCGATACGGATCCAAGCCGAATGGAGGGCAACTCTTGGATTCTCGACTCGTTGCTTAGGTACCGTACGCCGTCATTGCCGGGCTCTAGATGAGCTCTGATCCGACTAAGAACTTGAGGATGACGATTTTGTTGGGAGCCGACATCGTTGAGGTTTCTAAGACCGTTATCATGTGGAACCAAGCCATCAGCAACAGAAGGACATCATTGTAGTGTACCAACCAAGGGTTTCGGAACTCGACTCCCTGAATAGCTCTATTTTGGTCAACACTGCGGACAAGCAGTCTCTGGCAAGCTTGCTGCCAGGTGATCCTTTGGCCTTGAACAGTCAAGCCGCTTGCCCTCTGCTTTGCGAATGTGGGTTTATGTGATCAACCCTTTTTGTGGACCACGAAATGTTCGAGACCATCGAGAGAACTTCTCATGGGCGGAAATTATGGCCATCTGAGATACGCTCTCATTGTGGGCAGATCTTGGAAAGTCATCACCGGTCGGATTGTCATCCAGGAGCCACCTGCGAAGTTAACGCATTGCTGGGATTTCTTGAAGTTCGACTCTAATTTGTCGGGGCGCCCGACAGTCTTTACGAGCCTTCTCGATGGCTGGGGGATCGAAGGGGCTGATTAATTCGTGCAAATGGTCGCAGTCATGCTACCAAGCGGAGAAGCGCAGGCATCAGAAATGATGTGAAAGTGCGGGGAGCGCGACATTTCTGGCAATTCAGCCAGTCTAATTCAGAACTGACGATTAGTAATTAACCACCGAAAAGGGAATATGATTTCGGATCTGGGCTGTGCCAATCCGTCAGCCGAACACGCAATTTCAAGAATCACAAAACAACCCGATGAGGTGTCAGACATCGGGCGGTACAGTACAAAACGCTTACCGTACAAGCGTGAACAAAACCCAGCCAGGTTATTTACCGTGAGAGTCTTTCAGCCCTAAAAGGCATCCTTGCATTAGCGGTACACATCCCCTGCCAAATACCATTGCTAAGACGATGGGCGAAGGATCGTCCCCATCTCTGGCTTATGGGTTCCACCACCGCCGACCCTGCTACCATACATGCGCTGGTCTCTCACACTGCAAGTTGTTAGTTTTTCTATTCTCAAATTCGATCCCATCCCCTTATAATCCGCCACGCGTAAGGCAATTTGATCTGCATTCCACTGCTTAACACTATTCCAAATTACAGTGTCACTTAGCAGAATCTACCCTCTACCCTCACCTCAATGATCATCCCGGAAGGTTATCCAAAGATAGAAGTTGCTGCTCTCAAGGATATTCCGGCGTCTATTACATATCTACACAGCCCCCCCAACTCTCCTGCCTTTTGCCTGAGCAACATCAAAAACACTTGACTCAGGAGGTTACGTTTTACTCGGTGTTTATAGCTCTTTGGCCCCCCGCGACCTAGAGGCTGATGAACTCTTCGGCGGGAAAGCTGGCCGTGTCCTTGCCCCTCGATTTAGAAAACATGGATCTAAGCACGACGCTTTCGCAATCTCCATTTATGCTGCCGCTAGGCGCCTCAACTCCTGCTTCCTCTGAGCATTCGCTGTCTGATTCTGGATCATCTGACTTGTCATACTTTCCTCCCCCCGACGACATGAATTTTCAGAACGACGAGAAAGCAATGGAGCAGTTCTTTCTTCCCACCACTTCGACCGACGGTTACTACGCTATCTCGAGCTCGATGGCGCCTCACCACATCTTCTACTCCTCCGCCGAGTCTTATTCGAGTTACGGCCAACAGCAGTGGCAAGGCCTTCCAACGTTTGGACAACACGCAGTAAGCTCTTCAGTCGAGGAAGTGCCACCATCTGTCTTCTCTACATTCGACATGCCAGCATATGGATCGGGTGGAAGCTTCATTCCCCCGGCGCCCCAATCTCCGTTCTTTTTCCAAGCCACACCGCCACAGCAGCAACAAGAAGGCTATCTCTCTCCACGAGGACTCCAATTAAACGCCAAACCCATCCGCTACAACCACAGCCGATCCGCATCTTCCATCTCAAGATCGTGTACGCCAAATTTAGATCCTGCTCAAGCATCGTCGGCTCCATCAAACTACTCGGCAGACTCAAACGCCGAATCGTCTTCCACACCATCTTCTCTCCTCGCTTACGGCGTCCCAGTCCCACAGCCTGGAGTGTCTGGCTCACAAACATGGCGATGCGCATACCCAGGCTGCACCTCTCGCGCCCTCTTTACCCGGGGCTGCGATCTCCGCAAGCACTTCAACCGGCACTCTAAGCACCTTTTCTGCCGGGTGGAAGGCTGTCCACAGTCAGAGGCTTACGCTCTCGCCGATTCCAACAGCCACAGAGGCAGCGCCTCGGGTGGCGGCGGTTTCTCCAGCAAGAAGGACCGCGCTCGCCACGAAGCGAAGCACAACCCAGGTATCAGGTGTGAGTGGCGAGGTCCAGAAGGCGAGGAGTGCGGGCGGGTGTTCAGTCGCATGGATAACATGAAGGACCATGTTAGGAGGATACATCGAAAAGCCAGTCGGTAGCCCCGGGGGGGTATTTCTGGCTCACGATCTTTTCACAGCGTTAACGAATAGGAATGGGAAAATGCATGCGTTTACGGTTTTGGGTCGCCGAGCTTTTGTGCATAGAGTACCTACGATCAGTGATACCAGATAGACTAAGACTATCCAAAAAAAGACTTGGTAGTATGATTTGACATGATTACTCCGCTCAAATTCAACCGTCGAAACCACCCCTCATTCTGAGATATTGACTGTAGACAGCTGCATTGTCGATTGGCAACTGAAAATGACTCATGTGGCCACCGCCAACAAGTGGCCACCAACAGAGGTGCCGTGAGCACAACTGCTTTACGCCGAGGTGACCCCCTATCTGCGGGTTTGGGCCGAGGCCGGAACGCTCGAAACTCCCCGTTGCCACCCCGAAGTCAGAAAGCTAATTACTATCCCCGCCTATCTCCGCGCAGGGCTGAAACTCTACAACAAGATTGGGTTTGGTGAAAATGTCGATCAACGTTTTCTCGGACAGATTGTTTTGCGGCTGCTGACCAAAAGCCCCTTGTCACCGCTATGGAAAGTCGCCGAAGTCGGTGAGGGCCCAATCGGCACCGCCTTATCGTCTCTACAGGGGCCCGGCTTGCGGTGAAGGGGGGATGTGGAGGAGCTAGGAAAACCATGCTGGTTCCGCCGGGGAACCAAAATACGGTACATCAAGTACGCGGCACGTTGAGGCGTGTCGATCCTCTGTTCACATTGAGATCGTCGTGCACCCATGATCTACTGCTGCGGCCGAAAGTACGTGACTAGTTACATGTTGGACCGGCAGCGTGGACGACGGGTCCGGGCGGCCCGATCATTTGCTCCTCGTGGCATTGTGGCTGCAGCGTTCTACATGAAAGGATTGACACGTTTGGGAGTGTTGGGGTATTCTAACATTTGCTATCAGAGGTCATGCGCCGAGACATGATCCTTCCGTACTGGATGCTGTTAGTGCCGTGTTGGTTCAGATTGGAGTTAGTCCACCGCATTCCGTTGGAAAAATACTGGTAATCTGGTACGTTTAGCCCTACCATCCATGAGCAGCCGAGCGTTTGCCTCCGCACTTGATTGGAGTCCGGAATAACCCATAATGATTCCATCTCTGTCCAGCTAACAGCCAAAGATCATTGGTCGCGGTGTTACATGTGACAACGTTAAGAATCGGAAGGAAAAACCGGGGTTGAACAAGGATTAGTGCCTTTGGATGCTTGCTCCTGGAGTTTACTTGCTGCACCAGTGTTACAGTGTGATTGGGCTGCAAGCCTTTGTATTCATCGATCTCTCAATATTCTCTAGATCGTTGTGATCGTCTTCTGCATTAGGTCAATCAATGATGATTGGGAGTTGTCGGCACCCGTATGCCACCCAACACCGTAAACGACAAATGTCCACAAGAACTGTTCTACCATGTTCTGGAGAGCTCTACCTCTAACTGCTAACCCTAACCAAGTGTTGAACACCTTTTTGAGCTCTACAACTTTTGAAGTTCTTCGGCTGAGGAGGTAGGAATAATTTGCTGGCAGAATCTTAGGGGTGGGTGTCTTATGGTGCCCCCGAACGGTTCCGGGGGGTCGGGGAGAGCAACTTCGTCCAGCACCGATCGAGGGAGCTTCGCCCGAGAAATATGCCCCCCCGTAATTGTGCATGCATTTCGCTTCAAACACATTGTGATCAAATAACTAGCTCTCATTCTGCGAAACATTCCTCCACGCCTGATGTGGGCTTTTTTGATCTACACTGCAATAATTGGACACGGTGGGATGGGCTGAGTGACATCGGAGGCACGTCAAGCTGACCATTAGATGACTTCGCAACAGCTACCCTTTCGAGCCTAGTCCTCGCCGCTTTCCCCAGGGCAGCGCCACGAAGATCCTCAATTCTGCCAACTGGAGGTATGTGGCTCGAGACGCGGCCAAATTGCTCTAGCAGTAGTGTCTGGGGTGTCAAGGTGAGTGCAAAAGACTACTTTTACGAATAACTGGCTACAACGGGAATAAGGCCCCAGAGCCAGACTCCGCAGAAGGCTAATGCAAAACGAGGTTCATGCAGCAGATGTTAGTCTGAACCAGACGGTATTTCTCGCGTATCGCAATTGCGTCGGCTCGCAGACCCAGGAGTCAGCTTATGGGGAGAGGCAATGTAACAAAAAGCGGCGATGCTCGCAGATAATAGCCCCATTAGAACGGGCTAACACGCATGGGAATATAAATATCCATGTTTACGCAAGCAAGGAAGGATCAACAGGCTTTGGCACTAATGCAAGCCTCAAGCGAGAAGATCCAAGCTTTCGCCAACGGCCGTGTTCGAAGTGGCCAGCATCTCACACGCTTCCGGCCGCTCGTTGGATAGCTATCCTTTCCGTCAAGCGGATGCCGGCGTAGAGTATTTTCCGTCCATCAGTGCCTTGTTTTCGGAGCCAGACCTAAACCCGCATCCCGAGTGCTGGAGACATTCGACCGACCCAAGCTTACAAACGAGTGCACCAATGGGAGAGACCTAGAACTATTAGTGTTCTGGAATGTCCAAGCGCTGCCACGTGCTCTCCACTGAACCCTGTCACATTTGCAAAAGGGCAGCAATTTCATGACCAGCTTTTCCCCAACTGGTATTTGACTCTCGGGTAATAAGTAGCAAGGATATCTCTGAAGGACGTGATCGACAAGCCGTTACACAAAAGTCCACGCGTTCACCAACTCACAAAGGAATTGGTTGGCATTTTCCCTTCCACTAGCCAAAGATCAACCTATGCTCCCCTTAGTTACCTTCCACATGCACCTCCAAACCCGTGACTTTGCATAGTTTCTTGCTTAGAAATGAACTTACAGCCGCCTTATAGGGTAATATAGCTACGGCCCTATCCCCCTGTTCCACGCCCATTTGGGAACTACTTGCATTTGTAATTACTGTATGCACTAGTCCAAGCTAGATCTACTAGCTTCGTATGTAGCTGTAAATACACATAACGAGGCCGATGATTTTCGGATCGACCACAGGTCATTGGTCGCTTCGTGCTTATGCATGCCCGTAGCTTAAATCCAGCAGGGGCCAAAACCATTTCCCTTTCGCGTCTCCCGCAGCCAGACTCACCCGGGAATAAGGTCGGGAAAGGGACAAATTGGGCGCTTATGACATGTAGGGTGGCACAAAGTACGAGGGGGCCAAAGCAAGCTCAATCGACATGGCCGAATCACAAGAGAGCTTTTGCCATACTAAATAGGCAAAGGAATCTGGTCAAGACTAAAGACGAGCCAGCCAACCACCCAGCGGTGGAGACACTCCCTAGCAGGTAGCCGGATGCGTCAACCTTGGGGATCAGTTCAAACTTGGCGAAATCGTGTCGGATGCGAGCACGATGTTTTCCAGAATGGTACCTGACAATTTTAGGCTACGGCTGGTTCCCAGGTTGAACCAGGGAGTTGGCATGTCGGGAGTTGCCGGGCTGACAACCCAAGGAAGTCCAATGTCACAACCCACAGCCCACTCCAACCACGTAATACTCCCATTTCTGACGGTTGTGCGACACTGTTGCTGCCCCAGGCTGCCTTCTCATCTATTTCTGGTGTCCACCTATGGAAATCTCCCAATTCCAATATAATCCCATGCTACATTCTGAAAGTTCTCTTTTCGACTGGAATTTGGAATTCGTGCATTTAGCAGGTGGCGCGCAATTCTCAGCCACAAGGGCCTTGCCACCGCCCATTTGAAATCTAATTAAGCCCTTCAGCTGGCCTTCGCCATTTTCGGGAAAGCCTTGGCCGCTTCAAGCGAACCAACCGACCTGCTGAGCGCCGGGACAATGCGGACCGGTATGAACGGCGAGCATCGCCGACGATCTCAATTTGGATTTTGTCTACCAGAAATTAATCCTGCCCTTCCTGGAAAAGACTTCCCCTGATTCGCTCATAAAAGAGTTCGCCACACGTTCTATACTAAGGTTATAGTAGTACCCTACAGTGCAGCGAAGAAGCAACGACAGAGCCAATTGAACAGGAAACACACATCAAGCACCCATAAATACACCCAGGTCGCCCTATTTGCGCTCTCCAGCCCCTGAAAGGATAGAAGACAGCTTGTCCACATCATCATCTCCGAGCAATGACAGGAAAGCGGACATGAGTTCCCCGGCAATGGAGGAGAACCGTAGAACCCCTCCCCCTGATCAGTGCTCGACTTGACTAGGGCCAACCCATGAAATTACCGATGGTATTTACATGACCTAACCTCACCACTCCTTACCCGCTTCAATAACTGGTGATTTACAGCCACAACCCAGGTGAGTCAAGCTCTGGTGCAACCCCCCCTGGGTTAGAGGCTTAGATGGCCAACATCGATACCGTGGCCCCCTTGAAGAGATACATGGTGGCAATTAGAAGCAGGGCAGGTGCAACGGATCCTGAAGGGGTTCAATAAAGTCTGATAAATGTGCTCTCTCAGTTGTAATCTCCAATGATAGGTCCTGGTATAAATAGTGGAGGAAGAGCCATAGCTGACTCAAGTTCGACAGTGCCGCAGACTTGTGTTTTCCATCTGGCAGGCTTTGCCGATTAATTGAGGCTCATGAGCGTGGCTTACATTCGTAATGCCACTTGCATAGACTCAGGGACGGTCGAGTCTTCCGTAATGAACAAAGGTTGATTCGCTTGGGTCATGGCTTTCTTCATCACTATGGAAAAATTGCGCATTTGCAACGGGCATGATTGTCGAACGTGATTGTTGGTCAATCGTGTTACATTTTGGGAGTCAGGCCTAAAGCCTACCATATTTGGAAGAAGCAGGCTGACTTTCTAACATGAAACGATCAGGCGTATTCGTCAACCATTCTGTGTAGCACAGGCTATCGATGGAGAGGCTGAGCAATTTGCCCACTCGACATTAGCATGGCTTCCAGAATGATTTCGAGTCCTATTCCTGGACAGAATCCCTCTACTTCGCTAGACTGACCAAGAAGAACCGCTGAAGCTAGAGGCATGCACGGTGTCGTGTGATACTATCACAAAGGCACAAAAATTGCGATTTCCGGCTGCCAAACCGGAACGAATTGCTGCACAAGCTGGGCGGGTCGCTTTTTTTTCGCCGGACGCCATTGCAGATTCGAACGCTAGCAGAATGGCCAGCAAACGTCCAGGATGAGCAGTCCATTACTGTGTGATGCTAATTGTTGCCTGAAGCAGGTCAACCTACAGGTGCGCAGCACATGCGCATCGACCATCGCAACCCACATCGACGAAGCGAGAACCTCTCATTTAACCCTCCTACCCTCAGGCGTTTTTCGGAACAAGGCCCTTCATTGCCAGAGCTGAGCCAGTGACGCGAACTCCATGTCGAACCTCTTGTGGAACCTTCTTCACGGCAATTACAAACAAAGCTCTCAATGTAGAGGAAAAGCCGCGGGAGTGCTCTGCCAGTCCACTCAAGATGTACAAAAACAATACGTTCATCCAATAACTGCAGCGCTCTGTCTTTGTCCAATACCAGAGCCCTAATCGAGGCCTTAGGTGGAACAGAACCTTTCATAGACGCACTGAGTTCCAATTTGCTCTATCTTCAACAGTGTCCGACCTCCCAGCCCAGTCGCCTGGCGTGGCTGTTTGAACAAATGAAGCTATCGAAGTAGGAAGGATATGACGGACCACCAGGTGTCAGAAGAGTCTGCGGCATGCTTCACATCTTGGGCAAGACCTGGTTGATGTTGATTTGTAAAGTAGCCCTTCTTTGGTCCTTTCAGACATGCTGGCTAATGTGTTGAGAATAGGCTGCGTTTCGGTTGCTACTCGCCGGTTCATAGAGGTTCAGCTACACAGAGGTAGCTGAACGGCCCCACTGGGCAGGCCCTAGGTGGCAAGGAAGGACGAACGTGCATATATAGGTGTCCTCTTCTCCTCAGATAGATAGACGAAGAAACAGACGGTCCTCCGATCTCACCAAAACCTGACAGGTCCTTTGATCTGGCTACTCAACTCCCACTTCTCCATGTCAATGCCATCAAAGTAAAGAAGATCATCGCTCTCGCAGCAATCGTACACACACACACGAAAGCTTCCATGGCTTTCCACTCCTCCCTTTAGTCAACATCAAAAGTCATGGTATGGAGCATGTAGTCATTGGTGAGGCCATCTGCCATGACAAACCAGCCGCTATTGCGAGCATCCTATGCCAGCATATAGACATGTCTTCGACGTCCTCTCATCACAAATCCTTGCAAGATAGTAATATCGCCGTTTCAAAATATAGCATCTCAGGAGAGTACTCTTCCGTGGTAATTTCGCAAAGATGGAAAAGAGCCCGTTCTTCTGAATGTGCCAGATGGGTATTGAGCGCTGGTGAGTTTCCCATGCAAATTCCCTCCTATTTGTAGCGCTAGAAATTTCGCTGGACGAAGGAGCTCCAGATCAGGATATTGAGTGCCCGCTTTTAAGCAAGGCCACCTGCTTCTACGAGCTCAATCGCGCCCACCAACGACCTTAGCATCTTACTAACTCCTTCTGCTTCTCCCTCAGATACGCCGAGGCTACAGGTTCACGAGACAATGACAACGCCTTCTCAGGGACTGCCCTTCTCAGGTAATCCGAGGATTCTCATACGGCTCAGACCAACTATCCTCTCCAACGGCCCAACAAGTCCATCATAGTCTGCATGGAGAGCTACCCTCTTGGGAGTTCCTCACAAGCAAAAGCTAGTTGTGAGTCGTCACTTTTACTGGACCTATTGGCAACTTGATGCTTGCCTAAACACAGCTTACCCAAGTGTTGCCTGCGTCTGTATGGCGCCCAGCCACAGCCCTTGGCAGAAGTCCCATAAATTCGGGCTCTGCTTATGCGACACTTCGATAGAAGTCGTCTAGCAATAATGGCTCATAAGTGCCATGAGGCTTGCGATCCATGGACTGAACCACATGGGGATTGAGAACGGCTCGTAGGCATATTGGTCGATTCGTTGCGACGAGCAGGAGCGCCACAAGTCTCAAAGGTTGTGGGGTACACCTTTACCAAAGAGTAAATGTACCCTGATGTCGCCAGAGTGAACTTGGCACACAACGGGCTCACTGCAACCCATGCTAGTTGAATATCCATGTCCTCACCTTCAGACAACAGGATTCCACAACCCTCGCCCGCATGATTGCTATCCTCCAAGTACACATGGAGGCAACATATAGAAAGGTCTGCTGTTAAAGTGGTGGAGAGTGTATTTCAAGCGTCATTGCTTTTTTCTAGGTGAGAATTGGAGCTGGCAACGATAATACCACAGCAGCAGCGTTAGAGACCGGATATGCTTTCCACCTACTACCAGGATTCTGCTCTTCCTCCATCACTTAGGCCTTCGTCGAGATTCCCCAGCTTGGAGGATTAGCTGGTCTCGGCTTTCGTGCAGGTGTCTGTAATATGCGCAACTGAAATATCTGAGGAGCTGCTAAAGAAGCCAGTCGCCCACGACCACATAGCCGAATCTTCATTCATATGCGTCACGCCCAGTCTCCGCTCCCTTCCACTCGGTTTCAATGGGTGACATGAAAGAAGGTATTGAGGCCCCGGTCAACGCTTGCTGCCCTAAGAAAGTTCTAGTGAACCTGCTGGGGTCGTATTGCGGGACCTGAGTTACATTGCAGCCCAACCTGACATGCTTGGGCCGCAGGTACCCACTTGCTTACTTTCCAACATACTGCTTCACACGGCGTACATTTGGGAATAGCGGTACGGCGACATCAAGGCACGGTACGTCCTGGCCAAGCGAAATCCGAGAAGCCGCCGGTACATACGTGCCTATGTTCGTGAGAATTTCATCGTGACACCGCCGTCAACATTTTTGTGTTTGAAAATGAAGGCCTTAAACCTCTCGCTTGGGTCATCCTGTAACAGCATTGTGGGCAGCGACAACTCCAGCTCCTCTGCCACCGAAACAAAATGGGCGGTCCATTCTCTTTGGTGCCGCGTAAGATGGATGCGAACTGACCGAGGATCGACACGCCCGCATCGGCCCATTATCACTAGTAGAGCGCATTCTACCATCAGATAAGCAAGTATGACTGTGGCTAGCAGCACTCATCTATATCTGACCTGCTGTGTACACATTGCGGCATTGAAAGTTGCTTAGTCGTGAATACTGCAGCTGCTATTTAGCTTGCCAACCATTACATAAGCGTGGCAACAAGCGCTATCGTTAGGTGTCTACTCCGCGCTTAGGCGCAGATATGCCTGTGGTTGTATGAAGCGGATTTGAGACGGATAAATGCTAATGTTCTCAGGCAACGGAAGATTTGAAAGATGATGGAACGATTGAAAACCCACTCGACCGCGAGGCCCAGTGGAAGAGTTATGCTCAAGGTCGGCCTGACTAGCAATGCCAATTGACCGGAGAGGGGAATGTTAATTCTCATCCAGCTTCATCACTCACCGTGACAACTACGACCGAAACCATAGTCCACTCGCCCATCTGTCCGCCAAGGGCTACACAGTCATCATCGATGGCCTCGTTTCAAAGCGCCTAGATCTGTCTATTGCGGCCTTGACACACGACTTCCCCCAACATGCTGTCACATGTGCCCTGCAGTGTGCTGGCAACCGAAGGCATTCGATGCGCACGCGGATCAAGGAGATGCAAGGGATTGATTGGCTTGATGGCGCACTCATGAACTGTATTTGGCAGGGGCCTCGCCTAAGAGACATTTTGCTTCGAGCTGGCATCAAGTATGACAAAGCTGAAAACAGCAGTGATCCAAAGGAGTATCACGTCCAGTTTGCAAGCCATTCGCAGAAGACCCCTGAAGAAGGCTGGTAGGGTGGAAGCATCCCGTTGGACAGAGCCCTCGCCGAGGACAAGGATGTGATATTGGTGGTGAAGGTGCGTGCCGCATGCTCATCGCCGATGTCTTGCAGGAGCTTAAGCTGACTTTGGCGTCTTCCGCACAGATGAACCACAACTCCCTTCCTAAGAAGCACGGTTATCCGGTCAGGGTTATCGTACCAGGGGCACTAGGAGCTCAGTCGGTGAAATGGGTCGATAGGATCACGGTGGCTGACAACGAGTCTCCGAGCTTCTACCAGCGCCGCGACTACAAAATCCTGCTCCACGATGCCGTTGATTCCGAAACTGCCAACAAGTATTGGGATAGCACTCCAGCTATGCTCGATATGCCAATCAATTCCACCATCTCGAGCCCTGTTTATGATACGACGGTTTCTCTTGACACAGCTGGCTATATCGAAGTAAGAGGTTATGCCGTCCCACACAGTGACCAAGGACTAGTTGTCCGCGTGCAAGTCTCTGATGATGACGGGGCATCCTGGATTGATGCGGAGATTGAAGATGGGGGAAGACAAGGCAGCAAGTGGAGCTGGGTGCTGTGGAAGGCGCGGGTAAAGCTGCAAAAGGGAAAGGAAAGGAAAATCTTTACCAAAGCGACAGACAAGGGTGGCAATATACAGGACGAGATGAGATCGACATGGAACTTGAGAGGTGTCGCATACAATGGATACGAAGCTGTTGTTGGCCTCGAGCTGGTCTAGACTAAGCGATGGAAGAACAATGCATAACAGAGGCGTTAAAGTACATTTGCGATTGCAATGTCGGGATGGGTGATACTGAGTATATGCAGCTTGCTAGGAAATGTGGTTCGGGTTGGGCACCAGGATCGGCGCCAGGTCAAGCTTCCAATCATGTCAGACGGCCACGAGGGAATCGAGGCGTATCACAGACTGCAAAGTCACCGGGAAGAGCTGTCGATACTATGTTGGTACCAGCATGCGGTACTAAACGCGGCGATGGCGAACTGCTGCTTCCAGACCTTGGTACACCTCGGCATTGAGGCAAACAATAGTTTACTGCCCAGTGGGTGTGTGCCGGTTAGATGTGTGGACATAGGTGGCACAAAGCGAGCTGGCAGGAGCACATGGCATTTCCATCAGCCTTCGACTCCGGGTAGCAGCGTATGACGACGCTGCTGTCAGTCTGCAGCGATATGCAGTTCTCTCTAGCAAGTTTAGTCGGAATGCAAATGATCAACGACAAGGGTTTTGTCTGCTTGGAATGCACCAAGAGGCACTTTCGATCCCCTCGCCCTACTGTGGTTTGCGTGTCGCTAGATCTGAAACAAGTAGACTACGCGTCCGCGGGACCTATCAACCTCGGAGCCGGATAGATCCACTGGTACGTAAGGAACAAGATAGGTGAACTAACGACAGAACAAATATCGGAGGAGCAGCTCCTTCTGGTTCTTTCTACAGCTGGGTAGCAAAGGGGGCGAGCCCGTAGGACAAGACGGTGTCCCAGTACCGCGGGTATCCCAGCCGGGCCAACGCAAAAGGCTTCCGCGCTCGCCAAAGCAGGACGACAGAAGTTGTCTGCAGGCCAATCATGCACATACGCCTTCTGACAGCCACTTCTACTTCGTCCCTCGACTGCCATATAAAGGACGTTTGCTCGTGTCGTCATGGTTGCATGCCCCCATTGTCGCTGTTTCGTTCAGGAAAAGCGCGAAAGCGGTTCGTTGGAGCACCCCCGTCAATCCTTAGTGAAATTTGTCCTCGATCCCGAATTTGCTTAATTCCTGTTTACGGAATCTCACGCACCTTCACCTTCGTCCTCCTTCTCTCCTTTGGCGTTCTTTCCTTCCTCTGAACGTCTCGGGTCCTCCGTTCCTCCACCTGCCAGCTTGAAGCGGTCGATTGGCGGTTTTGCAAGGCCCAGAGATTTCCTCAACTATTTGCCACTGGAACTTGGTCAGTCCCGCATCCAAGACAAACCTGTGACACCTCGAATCCCGTCTCCACAAGTTTCCGAACATTCTACCTCTGCTATACTCGTCTGCTGACCGGCCCATTGTTCGAGCAGGTATAACATCAACTGTTCGATTCCTTTGTCCCGAACATGGCCTCCAACCCTCCGCAGTCGCCAAAATTAGATCGATACGTCGTCATACATGTTGCTACCACATGCGATGAACATGGTGTGTATGTGACGAAAGACTCCGCAGAGGTGATTGAACTGGGATGGCTATTGCTGGACACCAAGACTTGTGAAGAAGTGAGCTATAAGGAATTTGAAAAATTTCTCTCCCCAAGTTGCTGATTGCTCTCGATTAGCTGCACCGAGAGAGCATTCTTGTCAAGCCCGTCAATACTCCAATAACACCGCTTTGCAGTAAGTCACATAGAAAGGGGAGTGTAACAACACAAGCTAACTTGTCCACTTTTATAGCCAGTCTGACCACCCTAACATGGGAACACGTTCGTAGTGCTGGATCTTTCCGGGACGCTATCAACCGTTTTGACGCCTTTGCCCAAGAACACTTACTGTCCAAGAATCTCGAGTTCTCGTTCGTCACCCTCGATTCGTGGGATCTTCGAGTCCAGCTGCCTCGAGAAGCGCGAGACAAAGCTGTCGTTCTGCCAGCCTACTTGCAACACTCTCGGACTTTCGATTTACGGTCAGAATATGCACACTGGCAACAGCACCATCCGGAATCGCTGCCTTTCGGTCCAAGCTCTCTCGCAAATATCTGCGCAGCCCTAGAGGTGGAGCCAATTCAGTCATCAGCGCCGATTAAACATAACCTGCCTTTCCATCTTCAGGCACTTGCGCCCGCGTCGCCGCGTCGCGCTATGGAAGAAGCGATCACTCTGGCTAGAGTCCTGCGAGGCTTAATTCGAAAATCTCAACCTGCCCACGAGCATCCTGAAATCTTGACACGACCGATGGATGCCAGGGCTGATGTCAATGCCTTCCTCAGGGAACGCAGCAAGGTTCTTCATATGAACGGTCTACCACACGACACCACACAATCAGAGCTTGAGAGTTGGTTTACGCAGTTTGGCGGCCGGCCTATTGCCTTCTGGACGCTCCGTACCCCAGACCAACATAAGCCTACGGGTGCAGGATTTGCAGTTTTCTCCTCACATGAAGAGGTATGCTTGTGCATTTTTTGATCACTTCTACCTTCATATCGCCGTGGCCATACTGAATTATCGCTAGGCTGCTGAAAGTCTGTGCATGAACGGGCGAGCGCTGAACGAGAAAGCCATCGAAGTCTCCCCGTCTTCCAGTAGAGTTCTGGACAGAGCCGCCGAAATCCTGACGCCGTTTCCACCAAGTAAGAATCGACCACGACCAGGTGATTGGTCTTGCCCATCCTGCGGGTTCTCCAATTTCCAGAGACGCACTGCTTGTTTTCGCTGCTCGTTTCCGGCCGTCGGCTCTGGTCCAAGTGATCCTATGGGTTACGGTGGCTACGGCTATGGAGCTCACATGATGCCTCCACCCCCTCACATGGGACATCACGGGCACGGTATGGGTCATCATCACGGTAGAGGCGGGGGCGGTGTAGTCCCTTTCAGGGCCGGAGACTGGAAATGTGGTTCTGAGGGTTGTGGATATCACAACTTTGCTAAGAATGTGAACTGTCTGCGATGTGGCGCACCGCGCTCCGGTGCTGCAGTTGTTGCGGACTCCGCCTTTCCTTCTCCCATGGATCCACCTTCCGGGTTTGGTATGGGTCCTGGTTCAATGGCAAGCACTCCAGGTCCTGGTCCATTTGCAGGGCCTGCTGGTGCTTTCGGCTCTGGTGCTGGCTATGGTCAACAATTCGGCGCTCCGCCCCCAAATCAATACGGTATGCCCTCCGGAATGGGTGCCCAGACTGGTGGCTACCCTCCAATGGGCGGTATGACACCCAGTTACGCATCGAGCAGTATGTCGCACTCGTCTTTTGGCCATCCTGCGGCTCAAGCGGCCTTTACTGGCGCTGAAAGCCAGGCACAATCTGCCAGTGGACACAATGGCTTTTACGCTAACGAACCTACCCCCGATCCTTTCGCGTTCCTGTCGGCTGGCCTGGGTGGTCTCAGTGTCAATGACGAGAACCAGAATTCTCGACGCAACGGCAATACGCAGAGTGCGAAATCTCCGGCTTAGGTCAGCATAATTCGTCTTAAAGCAGACCCAAATTGTCCCAATCGCGAAAGCTGTTTTCCTGTGCTCATTTTCTTGTCTATCGCATTTGCAATTTGGCGGGAGGTGCTCGGTAAGGTGGTGGCTTGATTAGCTCTGATGTGTTACTACTGCGGGATGAAGCTCTACAAACCCCGAGGTGGACGGCTGGGGCTAGGATCGGAAAAGGCATTCTAGACATAGATTTGCAAGGACCTTGCCTTTCAGCATAGCAGCGGATTGGATGGACCGGAAAAGGACATTGCCTTCTGCGGTGTCAGATTGGTGTTGGCTGGGTCGGAAAAGTCGAAGACTGTATAAGAAAGATTGATGACGGATGGAACGCATGGGGTATTTTCGTCTTCCTGTACTTTTGTCTCATACGTGTTCTCGTTCCTGAGCTTGAGGGTCAATGACCTGTATTTGCTTGGAAAGCTTGCGTGATCTCACTGACGGCTAAGAACGAATAGTGAATATCAAAATTTCCACAGCTTATGGCAATGCTCATACCATCTCTCCTGACTTCGTGAAACTTGCTATGTGGGATTGTGCTTCTACAGTCCTGGCTAGGAACTGTTATAGCAGGCAAGCAAAAGGAATTGGGTCATGATGGACATTACACTTTCAGCGACAAGGGAATTAAGGGCTCGAATGTATACTTGTGAAACTCGAAACATTACTTGAAGAGGCCCGTTGCAGAATTGCTCATCTCGACCTCTCCAAAAATCGTGAAAAATAGCTCTTTAGAATGCCCACCAATCATTTCTCATTAGTATACCTCTCGAATACTCGAAATGTAACAAAGGACACCTTTCTCTCTTCACTCCGCAACGGCTTAGCCTGCCAAAATAATGTGGTCGCACTGGCAGTGAATGGCCTTTGCACAGTTTTGATTCTCCCTTCTACTTGTCTGCCCGAGGGGACACAATAGGTACAGTTCCCTAAATCCCGCTCCTGCCTGTTGCGGAAGATGTTAAATGTGTGTGTGTGTGACTGAAATTGTAGGCAATTAACTGGTTATCCGCCGAGTGACTATCGATTAGGATCCGTCTCTTAACATTGCTGCGGACTTGATGTCGAGCTTATAAGAGGAAATTCTTCGTCGTCCGAATGGGATTACATGCCGAAGGTTCTGTTAATTCGTATCAGGGAGTATAAAGGCTCCTAGGATGGGATAAAAAGGTCCTCCCCGGGCTAGCAGCGAAGCTTGCCTGTTGAAATCCCCTCCTCGGAAATTGCTAGGTGGTAAGGGCGGAGTCTGAAGTCTGACGGAGGCAAAGCTGTCAGTGAGGTGGATGATTTTGGGATACGGATTAGGCCCAGAGAACGGACGATTTTGGGGGAGAAAGGGTGGACAAGCAATTGTGATTGAGGGGACAGGATACCTGGAACGGGGTCCATTTGGGGGGAAGGGGGCTTTGGCTTATCCCAATCCAGCATACGAATGTTGCAAGACTGCAAACCGCATTCGGCAGGAGGTCTCCAGTACAAAGATGCGCTGGTTGTAACGGAAGATGAAGGGTTGTGGAGAACACGCTAGCTTGGTATGTTGCGGCGGCGGAACTCTTACAAGTGTACCAAATCTGTAGTTAAAGCACCATCACATCCACCAACCTCAAACCTCTCGTCCTAAATGCGCACCAAAAGGGCCCTGGCCCCGCCAAAGCCGCCATCACCCTCGAGGTGCTCCAGCTCCCCTACACAGTCAAGCTGTGGCAACTTGGAGACCCTCCAAACGGCATCAAGGGCCCTGCTTTCACTAAGATCACTCTGAACGGCCGTGTTCCAGCTCTCGAGGACCCGAATACCGTCGTCACGTCTTGGGAGTCTGGCGCTGTGATAAACTACCTTCCAAGGGTGTACGATAAGCAGAATATCCTCTGGCCCAATCCAGCCTTGAAGCAGGCCCACGTTGATTATGACAAATGGACCTTCTTCCTCTTCTCCACTTTGGGCCCCATGAAGGCCAAGTCAACTGGATCAGCCACGGTCATCCTATAAAGAACAACGATGCGCTCACAAGGTACCGAGAGCGAACTTTACCCACATATGGTGTCCTGGAAGGGTAGTTGAAGTCTTTTGCTGGGTGAAGGCCCACGACTTTGGTGGTTTAGCATTGGACGGATATCCGTATGTGAAGTGGCTCGATGGGCTCTTAGAAAGGAAAGAATGTCCAGGCAGCCTATCAGACTCGACAATGGAGAGTAGATGTAGCTTGATTGATCCGGTACTGTCGAATAGGTTTGAGGAAGTAGAAGTACCGAATATGAGCCGCATGGAGCGGACTATTTTAGATGGCTGTCGCAGTCGAACAGATACACAACCAAGCACTCTTTCCTTTCTTTTTTCCTTCGCGCACATGGCTTGCTCTACCCCGTAGAGGGAGTTTACCGTACCAGGCCAATAGTACGGTCAACTCCACCTTTACTCTTTGTTGTTATCCCGAACCAGGCCCTTCACAATATCCTCACTATCTCTTTGCGGGGCGTCCAAGGTGGCCCCAGATTCGATCAGCAGTTGTACCACCTCTTTATTACCCTCATTCGCCGCCGCCGCCGCCGCCGCCAGCGCGCTGCCATAGTATCCACCCTGAAGCTGCGCATTCACGTCTGCCCCAGATTCAATCAGCAGCCGTACTACCTCCTTATTACCCCCAAAAATCGCCGCCGCCGCCGCCGCCAGTGCGCTGCCATAGTCTCCAACCCGAAGCTGCGCATTCACGTCTGCCCCAGATTCGATTAACAGTTGTACTACCTCCTTATTACCCCCAAAAATCGCCGCCGCCGCCGCCGCCAGTGCGCTGCCATAGTCTCCAACCCGAAGCTGCGCATTCACGTCTGCCCCAGATTCGATTAAC
>Ga0335072_10000577_pt1 | contig 69049 bp, 65 predicted proteins | sample Lox_Sample_21_FD_206725 | JGI IMG/M metagenome (GOLD analysis project Ga0335072, IMG submission 206725) | Soil microbial communities from Loxahatchee National Wildlife Refuge, Florida, United States - Lox_Sample_2.1 | ecosystem: Environmental > Terrestrial > Soil > Wetlands | place: USA...
TGAGGTTCTCGTGCGACACGTTGCCGCGTTGCCGAGGCAGATGGGGCTCAATGCGAGCGAATTGTTCACGAGTGAGTTCCATCCCGTGAGCTTATCAAACATCTTTGATAGTGTTAACAGGCCCTAGTCGGCCGACCGTAGCGGTAACGGAGGGTCGAAAAGCCATGCGCCTAAAACGCTTTCGTATCCAGAACTACAAGATCATCGACGATACCGGCTGGATCGACGTTGACGAGAACGTGACTGCGCTCGTTGGCAAGAACGAGAGCGGCAAAACGGGGGTCCTACGTGCGCTTTGGAAGAGCCGAAACAACGCCAATGCAGAGTTCGACAAACTGAACGACTACCCCCGCGATCGTTATTCACGGGATCGAAAGGGAAGTCAGTACGTCGTTCACACGGAGTACCGACTGACTGTCGGGGAGGCCAAAGCCCTCGCGGCCGCTGTCGGCCATAGTGGAACGTTGCCCGAAGTCGTCGGTCAGGAAACGTGGTATGCGGGCGAGGACAAGGTCGATCGCACGTTTATTTTTCCGGACCTGGAACATCTCCGGCCGGAGTCCGACGCGATCGTGCAACTTGTCGATGCCGTAATGACCACAATCGGCACTGACCACAAGAATTTGATTGGCGCATTGGCCGCACCAGCCGAAGCTGCGCGGAAGGAAGCGAGCGATGGCTCGAAGCTTTGGGTGCCCCAAAACGTTGCGGTCCTGACCGCATTTCAGGTCGCTCTGCAGGCCGCCGCACCCGAAGAGAACATACTTTCCGCAGAGAAGCAGCGCGTTACCGCGTTGGTCGCCCGCGCCAAGAAGGGTGATCCGCTCGCGCCCGCGATCAAGTGGGCCGAGAGCAACATGCCGGTCTTCATCTATTTCGATGACTACGGTCAATTGGAAACGCGGATCTTCCTCCCTGGATACATCAACCAACTAAAGAATCCGAATGCGAAAACGCGCACCCAGCGTGCTCTGTTCACGCGAAGCGGCATTGACCCTCAAGAGATTCTAAATCTCGGGCAGATTCGTGCCCAAGGAGAAAGCGATGAGACGGTACAACGTCGCAAGGACAAACGTCGAGCACTGTTGCAATCTGCTTCGTTCGGGCTGACAGGCGACTGGGTAGATTGGTGGGCCGAAAAACGCCACAGGCTCCACTTCGACGCGGACGGCGATGATTTGGTCCTGCAAGTCTCGGACGAGAAGAAGGAGTTTCCGATTCCTTTTGAGGAGAGAAGCCAGGGCTTCCAATGGTTTTTTTCGTTCTACCTCGTCTTCCAAGTTGAGTCGGACGATCAACACCTCGATTCGATCCTGCTTCTCGATGAGCCAGGTCTGCACCTGCATCCAACGCTCCAGCAAAAACTTATTGACTTCTTCGACCGCGTAGCTCAAAAAAATCAGATTCTCTACTCAACGCATCTTCCCTTTCTCGTCGATGGCGATCGCCTCGATCGCGTGCGGACCGTGTACCTTGATAAGAGTTCCGCAAAGACGGTGGTCTCGTCCGATGTCCGCGCGGGAGCCGATCACGACACGCTGTTCCCAATTCAGGCCGCGCTAGGGTATTCGATCGCTCAGACGCTCTTTTTCGGCAGGCGGTGTTTGATCCTCGAGGGGATTACCGATTACTGGCTTCTGAAAGCGCTCGATGCCGTGCTCGCAATTCGCGACCCACGGAACGTCCTCGCTGAGGACGTTGCACTCGTGCCAGCTGGCGGCACCAGCCGACTGATGCCGCTAGCGTCTATCATGTTTGGCGCAGCGGGTGTCGGCGGCAAGAACATGTTGGTCTTGCTCGACACCGACAAGGAAGGCTCGAACGCAAAAGCGCGTTTGGAAGCAGATCTATTTGCCGATGACTCCCGCGTCATTATGCTCGGCCCGGTGATGGGGATGGGCAAGGCCTCAATTGAAGACCTGGCGGAGCGGACAACCTATGTGGCTGCGCTCAATGCAGCGGGTTACAAGGTGACATTAAATGCCGAAGAGCAAAACGCGGACTGTACGGTCGATGCGGTTGCTGCTGCATTTGCCAGACTCGGCTTGCCGCCCTTCGATCACATCGCGAAAACAAGGGCAGCACATTGGCTCGCCGACCGGTGGGTCGCTGATCCGGGTGCAGTCGAACAGCCAACGATCGACAAGGCTGTCCGGCTGTTACGTGCAATAAATCAGCGCTTCGCAACTACAGAAACCGCGGTCAAGCCGTAGCGGACTCGCCAACCGTTGTGTTGACTTCACTCCATAAGGAAGGTTGAGGACTATGGAGTAAGTGGTCCCAGCCTTCAGAATTCGCGGATACTCGCTGTGCGACGGGATTTGCTAGGACCTGCCTTAGAGCGGCTTGTCTTCGGTGAGACGCATTTCTCGCAGATAGACCAGAAAGTCGTGCCCAAACACGGTTGCCCGCAGCTTGTCGCCCTCCTTAGACACCAAGCCATTCGATACCATGAAGTTCAGCCAACCCTCGAATCCGTAGTCACGGTACTGTTCGGGGTACTTATGAGCGTATGGCGTAAAGAACTCACGCGCCTGTTCGATTGTCACCTTGCCCAGCTCGTCCAGCCTACGCAAGCCGGCGATCTGACTTCCAAAGATCCTGTTGTATATGAACTCGTGGGTCCAGAATAGTCGGCTTCTGGCGATCGTTCCTATCATTGCGGGTACGCGTTCCGTTTCCGGTAACCTGTCGAACTGCGTTCGTACCTGCTGCACAAGCTCATCGAGCGCCGGTCGGTTGGTCGGGAGTGCGGAATTGTCCGGAACGATAGCCTTGGCGGCCGTTGCGGATGGATTCTCTGGCGCGTCCTTTTGATTCGAAGACGCGTCTTCTAACACCAGCTCAGTACCGAACGCCTTAACAGTCTGCACTGCTCGATTGCGTAGAAGGTTGCCGACCATTGGCCAGAAGCGAACCGCTATCACGCAAGCCACAATGGGCCACGCGAGCGCCCGCGTCATTTCCACAACAAACGCTGCACCTTCGCGCATCGCATGAACCCCAGACGGCGTTCGCCGACATGCTATACTAAGTACGTGGCAGAGAAACTGAAAGCGCCACCGTTTCCATCCCGCGCATGGGACGCGGCGGTGCTCCAGGAGCTAGTCTCCGCCCTCAACCGCTCTGCCAAACAGTCCGCAGCTCAGCAAATCCCGCCAAACCCGCTGAGCGAAGCAGAGCGCGCACGACGTCGTAAGCTCATCGAAGCCGACGAGCAGCGATACCGCACCTAGTCTACGGGCTGCCATCGACCGACCGTTTTCGCAAGGCCCGCTGCGCAAAAATGACTGTGAAGCCGATCCGGTCAAAGCGAGTGCATTTTTTCCTGGGCTGCGTAGGGCTAGCCTGTGTCCTCTATCTGTTAGCTTGCCTCTTTCATTTCGCGGACCATCCAGAATTACCGTGGTTCGAAGCGGGCATATACGGGGGCGGCATCTATGGTTTCCCCGTACAGATCCTCTTTGTTGTCATCGGCTTCGGCTACCTGATATTTGGCAAAGATGAGTGACCTATCACCGACTTCCGGCTCGCCATAGAGGCGCGCGCAGAATGACGGTGCCGGGATGGGTAGACTGTCAGGCTGTGTCGCCGGGATGCTTTACATCTGCTGCGCATTCGTCACTTCCATTGATTTGAACTCCACCTTAACTGACGTGGTGCCACTGCCCGAAAGTCCTCACAAATCCCGCCGCTAACAATCTCTCAGGCTTCAAACATCGGCGAGGCTCTCCCTCACGATGCCGCGCAAAGCTGTCTGGAGAATCGAACGAGAGCCTGCATTGTTTGCACCGACATATCGTCGGCGATGGCTCAGGTACCTCTAAGTTCAAGCGTACTTATGGCTCCCGAAGGAAACCGGCCGCGGCGCCGTAGCTGCAACAGTGTCTTTCGGGGACAATGCCGACACCGCGGCCGAGTTCGTAAAAATTAGAGCCGGGACGCGACGCTGCGAAGGAGTACGCACAGCGCCGCGCCCGGGGTGCGTCTCGTACACCAGTCGCCCGGCCGCGCGTGAATGGAAGCTGAGGAGGCTGCCACGAAATTGGAAACTTCGCGCTTGCCGAGGTGTAGCCGCCATACGCCGCCAGATCTCGTCGATGTTTCTGGACCGTGGAGTCGAACGAGTGCTCCGCGCCGCTGGTCCGAATCAGCGGTGTAGCCACTTTTACTGTGGCGAACTCAAACATTAGAACCGCCCCGCGCTAGCTGCTCTGCAGCTTCCGCAATCTCGTATGGGCGCCGCTGCAGTTGATGCGGCTGCGGCAGTGCGAGCATCGCAGCAAGTTCCGTAATCTCTTCCGCGATGTCGTCCATAGCCGGAAACCGCGCGAGATGCTGCCGAAACACGTGGGAACTATCGGCGCGCATTCGTGGGTCCATCACGACCAGAAAGCTGCTCAGCTCAAACAGCGCATCGCGCACGCGAGGTGCTAGCTGGCGCAGAGCCACCAAGTGACCGAGCCACTCGCGAGTGAACAGATACTCGGCGCGGGTCTCATTGAGCCTTCGGCGAGCCTGCACAAGCGCCTGGCGCGTCCGGTCGACTTCGCGTTCCAGCGCTGGGACCGCTGCCTGCGCACCGATGGCCGAAAGCTCCGCCTGATTTAGCGCTTCGCGTCTCGCCGCGACTTCCTCAAATGCCGTGCAGTCCAGCTCGGCGGCGCCAGACTCCGCCCAGCGCCTCGACGCTTCGGTCGCTAGGACTTCCGCCTTTGCAAGCGCTTCCCTGGCAAGCGGGACCGCCTCAATCGTATTCTGCGAACGTGCGAGTTTCCCCGTAGCGTCGCTCGCTTCGCGCGCGCGAGTACGCACCTCTTCGATTGCGGCGAAATGGTTCGCCTCGGCATCTTGAACCGGGCCACTGACGGGACGAAACAAGTTGAGAGCGGCACGCAGCAATTACTTTCTCTCCATATAGCTAGGCAGCGGGGCAGGCGGCACCAAGTCACGCGGGTCAATTTCCACGGTCGCGCCGACTATTCGCTTCGCCGGCAATTTGAAACGACCCCATATTGCTTCTGGGTCACCGTAGAAGCGCGAAATCTTCCGTCCCGTTACGTCAGAAGTGATGACTTCGCGCGTTTCGCCGGGCCGATACTTCGGTGGGTCTCGCATCAAGCAAAGGAGCTGCTTTTGGTTGATTGCCTGGCCATTGCGAATCTGACTCAGCGGCGGGGACTCGACCGCATTCAACATCCGCGGGGATACCGGGACGTCGTCCCTGAGTTCGCTCCACAGTGGCACCGCTCGCTGCCTCAGAGCGTCGCGTTCCCGCTGCAAATCGTTGAGCGTCTCGAACGCACGTTCGGCTGATGGCGGAATTTTGACGACAGTGCTCATCGGTTCACATGGCCGCTTAGCGTCTTGTCGGGCGCGGTGCCGCGCTTCGGGTTCAACGGCTGTGTTGCAGTCGCGGCACCCTTCTGCTGTCGCGCGGGTTCTAACATCCGCGGTTGCTCAGAGATGTTGCGCAGCTCTTTGTCGAGCGGTACGCCATTTTTTGGATTTGGACTTCCCATATGAATGCTTCTCCTTCAGGAATAACTAATGCTGACGACGCCAGCGGTCGGCATTGCAGAAAGCGTAATGCCAGTGCCGCAGGGCCAATTGAGCGTAATGCACTGACCTACGGCTAAGTCCGCAATAGGCCACGATGCGATTTGGTTAGACGCTGCCGCAGCACCCGTCGTGGTGCAATCGTTGACCGTGAGAGAGCCAGCGCTACCAACGGTGTTCACGATGATGAGCGCGAGCACGCCAGGAGCGGCTTTCACGACTAACGCGGCCGACACGTTGAGCCACGCGGAAATGCCGCCAGGCAATCCAGCTGATGCGACAATCGGACCTACTTGCGTTGCGGACACGGATACTCCTTAGGCTTGACGTTCGCGAGCGCCTTTCTGGCTGCGCGTTGCGCCGCGGGATACGGCTTCAGTGCTTTCAACATCGCGGACGTTGCCGCGAACGTGAAATCTAGGACGACCCGCAAATCATCTGCTTTTGCCATTATTGCTTCCTACTCAGCACCGCACGCTCGGCGGGAACAAGCTCAACTTTGAGAGCGTCCGGGTCGTGCTCCACACCGCATGTGCAGCCGCCGTCAACGGTCGGCGCCTCGATTGCAGCAGCAGCGATATGCTCGATGCAGCGCGTGATGAGCACCTCCGTGGGTACGCCAGCACGTGATGCGGCCAGGTCCAACCGCTTCCGCATGTACGCCGCGCAAGTCAGCCGGATGACGGTCGCATCGCGGAAGTCCGCGCTCTCCAGCAACAAGAAGCTCCGAACGAAAGCGGCGAGAACATCGTCGACACTCATTCCGACAGCGCCGGCCACCTCGCGCAGTGCCGCAGCGTCGTGACTGCTTAAGCGAAACGAATGGCTCACGGTTGAGCACCGAGACGCTGAACGTGTTCAATGATATTCCGCCAAGTCGCCATGCGGAGTAACACGTGCTGCTGAATCAGTCTTAGCGCGTACTGCTCAGGGGTCTCGCCGTCCAGGTCGGCGACGGCCTGAAGCGCGGTGCAAGTCTCGTCATCGAGCGATAGGTTCATGCTGGCTCCGTCGTCTCTAGCTCGTCATGCAGAGCGGCAGCGGCCGTCCTTTTCGCCAGCTGCGCTCGTGCGCGCTGCGCGAGAGCTTCGGTAATCAGCTTGCGCACCACGTTGCCGCGCGGTCGCTGCTCGGCTTGCCCTATGCCGTCGAGTACGGCAACGGTTTCGCGGGGGAGCCACGTGGCGACGCTCATCTTTTCACTCATCAAATGAACCCTCAAAACATTTGTGCCACTTCCGAATCTAAGACAACGGAGCCGCTCAAATAGTTTGGAAGGAACAGCAGAAAAGTTGTGCAGTTTCTATCTTTGCGACTGCGCGCACAGTGTGTCGGATTGAAAAAAGCACGCTTGGGATTGATTATTTTGATTCCGGGGACGATTTCAAACAGCGAGGTTTGGCAGATGGGAAAAGGTGGTGCACGGAAGGGCGCGGGGCGGCCTAAGGGTGTTCCAAACAGAGTCACGCGTGAGGTGCGCGAGGTGCTGCGGGACGTGATTGGAGAGAACGTGCCGCGACTGCGGTCGTGGCTGGCAAAGGACACGACATGGGAGCGGGAGGGCGTTGCCGCTGCGAGATTGCTAACGGGCTTGCTCGAATACGCCGCGCCGAAACTCACGCGCACGGACTCGCAGGCAGTGACCAAGCGCAGCATCGAAGACTTTACGGACGCGGAACTCGAAGTCTTGATGCGCCAGGCCGAAGAGGCTCCAGCACCGCAGCTTCCCGAGGAAATTCGCCGCGATTCCAGATTCCCTGCGCCACGTTCAGATTTCGCGCCAGTGCTCGCACCGCCTGATTCGTCAGCGGACGAGATTTTGAAGCCTGTCGTGCAAAGTGAGACTCGAGTCGCAGTTCAGCACGCTGTTCCTTCGCAGAACAGTGTGGATGCGCCCGAGCTTGCTCATGCGCGCGAGGAAGACGTGAGCGGCATCATGAGCGATGAGACGGTAGTCGCACCCGGCCAAGTGCTACTGCAAGAGCCGAAGAGTCGCGAGCGCCAGCTTGCGGCCTACCGCGCCGACCTGGCGGCCTGGGAAATGGAACGCGCGTACCACTTCGGCGACATCGGGAGCCGAATGACAGGCCGCGGTTCGCTGTCAGCGCCCCTGCGTCCAAAGCCGCAACCACCCGAAGAGCCCGAGCCGACCAAAGGTGCAGCGTGAGCTTGCGCAAGGCAATCAACGCCAAGTGCAAAGAATGCCTCTACGATCCCATCGCCGGCAAAGGCAACTGGCGACAGCAAGTCGAGGCCTGCACGTCCTATAGCTGCCCCCTTTACCCGGTACGCCCCACATCCAAGGGAAGCAGGGACGATTCCGAGGCCAAATCGGTACCGGAAACGATGCCCGTAGCGGACTTCTCGTGAGAGATGAATACGGACATCTCCCGAGACTCGATTCCCGCCGCTGGCGTTAGTCGCTAGCTGCAATCCTGGCCGCCCGTGGTGAGCCATAGGACGAGTCCAGCGAGAAGCAAGGCTAGGCGTCGCCCCCAGCTTGAGCCGCCATTAGGCGACGACAGGCGGCCGTGGTGCTCGGCCAGCGTGAGATTGGTATCGCAGGCGGTAGAGCTGGGCTCAGGAAGGGGACACAAGAAAACGGAATCCAATGTATCCCGTTTACACAGCAGCAACCGAAAGGACTACACCCTCGCCCGCCTGAAGCGCGACCGGCTAGGCGAATCTAGCGAATCCGTGCAGATTACTCAGGCAGTAGTAGCTAGCACCCGCTGCACCGTACCGACACCGCAATGCAGCTCCCGAGCGATGGCGAGCTTGCCACGCCCCTGGCTGCGTAGCGCTCGAATGCGCCTACGGATGACAGCCGGGACAGGCGGCCTACCGATAGGCTTCCCGGACTTCGTACCGTGTATCCGAGCGCGTGCGATACCTGCGTGGATGCGCTCTAGCAAGGTATCGCGCTCAAACTCTGAGAAGAGAGCCGCCATGTGTAGGAACGCACGGCCAGTAGCGGTCGTCGTGTCGACTTGCTGTTTGTGCAGATAGAGCCCCACCCGCCAGGCGCGCAGCTCTTCCAGGAACGTCACCAGATGCCCGAGAGAGCGGCCTACGCGGTCAAGTGCCCACGCGGCCACCATGTCGAGCTTCCCGCCTGAGGCATCCCGACACAGACGCGCAAACTCTGGCCGCTCATCCCGCCCCTTGGCACCCGAGATACCCGCGTCGACGTACTCGGCAACGATGTGCCAGCCGCGCTGCTCGGCAACGCGCATGAGGTCGAGCCGCTGGTTCTCGACCGTCTGCTCGTCAGTGCTGACGCGCAGATACAGGCCAACGCGAAGGGGGGTGCTCATGCACCCGCCTTGACCGCATCGCCTAGTTCGGTCCAGAACTCATACTTGCCGCCACGCGAGACTATGCGCTGGTAGCGCTCAAGAGCTTCGGAAAGGTACTCGCTCGGCGCGCATCCATCGGCCACGCCGTTCTCAAGACCTGCCAGCTCGTAGCAGTCCTCGCAAATCTCGTCATTCGCCTGGTCCTGAGTTGCCCGAGTGCGCCGGCCGCAGCTCGTGCACGTGAATACCCCGCCGTTCCTGCCGCCGATGAAATGCTGGTGTCTGGCCATGGTGCTCTCCCGCGGTGATTACCCTACGGCCAATACTATACCGAAACCACTTCCCTTGGAATACTTTAGCCGCATCCCCCTAAGTGCCTGATACACCGAGCCTACGATGGCGAAATCCACGCGGGGTTTCGGTATGGCTGCGTCAGTTCCAGTGTCGGTACGCTAAGGTCGCCTCAAGGCGAGCTTAAGCGAAAACAGCCGCAAATACAGCGACTTACGTAATCGTCTCGCCTTGAGGCGAGGCGATACACCGTCACCATCCCGAGACCATGCGCCGCTCGGACGGCGAGCACACCCCGCCTGGCCGACCTGGTCGACCGTCAGGCATCCGTGTCCGAGCCAATGCAGCGCGGAGCGAGAAGCTAACGGGCAATCAAAACGCCCGTGGATGCTCCCAAGAAATGAAGGCGCTGGCGCTCGGCCGACAGCTAGAGAAAAACAGTGGTGGGTCACGAAGACCCACCACTGTCCATCACGCTCGCAAGGCCAAAGCCGCTCAGCTCGGCGTATCCGAGAGCGCACAGACTCGAAAACTCCGCGAGCAGCGCGCGGCGCGGTGCGGAATCTAGCCGAAATCTGCGGTTTGTCTTTCTGCCGTCACTCGGTTTGAGTTGCTTTGGATGCTGCCAGCGGTGGCAACTCCAGTGCATGCACGAAGTGCACGAGATGTGTATGTCGTGCGTGTGGGTAGCAACTCTCGCGACTCTCGCGACTCTCGCGGACTCTCGCGGTTCACTCCGCGAGAATCGCTGACGTAGAGACGGGGTGCCGCGAGATTCTTTCTCGCGGACCCCCCCCGTCTATAGCCGCGGCGAGAATCAGGAGCCGCGAGAGACGGTTTCGGCAGGCTCGGAGTTCTCCTTTCTCGCGGGATTCTCGCGGACAAGATCGCGGCCTTTGTCGGTGACGTTGATATCCCTATTCCTGGTGGTGCCGACTTCCTCAAGGTACGCGTTCTCCGTCAGGAGCTTGGCTGCGGCGCGGATGCTATCGCGGCTACCCACGGTGCGGATGAGTTGCGGATCGCTCTCAAGAGCATCGCGGGAGACACGCAGGCCGTCCGCCTTGAGCCTGTCTATCGCCTCGATGATGGGACGTGCGGCGGCGCGCATGCCTTGGGCCACGGTCTTGGTGGCTTCCCGTGGCCTTATCCTGGTGAGGGTACCTGCTCGCATCCGAAGGTAGATTGCATCGTGCTCGGAGCCGTAGGAGTTGCGGCCATGGGTGAGCTTCACCACCTGTTGCTTGGCGGCTTCCGCCTCGGTGACATCGCTCGGGTAGAACATGCGCGGAATGTCGGTGCTCTTGAGCTTTCCCATGTGGAAGTTCGAGCGGGCATGCTGGCTATAGAGCGCCGAGCCTGATGTGGCGTAGGCAGCTCCGATCAGGTCCGCAACACCCTCTGCGGCGATGGCCTTGGAAGTGTGGCTTGCCACGATGAGCGCCGAGCCTGGAATGGCGCTCGCCATGTAATTGAGGGTATGCACTGCGGTATCCGCGCCGTCGTCATCGTTCTGAGAACCAACGATAGCCAGGCGCAGCGGATCAAGGCCGATCAGTACGCCATCGGGTGCGAAGCTCTGCAGCTCCTGGAGCAGCCGCCCGAGGAATGCGTCGTTACGTTCGATGCCGCGACTTGTGCGGCAGATAATGCCCGCGGAAGGGTTGCCCGTGAGCGTATAGCGGCGGAAGTTCCGGGCGAGGCGCTCGATGAACTCCTCCGCTGCACGCTCTCCGTGCTGCTCGCGCACTACTTCATAGCCATGCTGGATGACGCGGCGAAGCTTGCCGGACACTCGCTTGTCGTTGTCTTCGTAGGACAGGAGCACCGCCTTGCCTATCTCCGCCCCGTATCCGGACTCGTCAAGCCCGAGGACGTCGTATCCGCTTGCCTTCCAGATGAGCATGTAAAAAAGCAACGTGCTCTTGTAGCTCGCGAGCGCTCCCGCCATCAATGAGTATGCTTCCGAGAGAATGCCAGGGAGGCTAAACGTCTCTGGCTCAATCGGTGCCAGCATCTGCTCGGCGGTCAAGGCATCAAGCACCACGCTCGGTGAGTTTTGGGCTTCGGTAGCCTTCATCAGCGCGTCGACCGTTGAATGCAGCGCGCTGAGTATCTGAGCGGGCTTTGCACCCTCAGCGACTGCCCCTTCAATCGTGGAGCCAAGCCTCTGGAGCTGCCGTAAGCGCGACTTCTCCCGAACTATCTCCGCGTATGCGGTGACATTCGCGGTTCCGATGGTCTCGCTTACGAGCGTGCCGAGGTAGGCGATACCGCCTGCCTCCTCAAGCTGGCCCGCGCACTGAAGATGATTACCTACGGTGACCGGGTCGCGTGCGGTGCCCAGCATCGCAAGCTCGCCGATGGCGGTGAAGATGTGGCGGTGGTCACCTCGATAGAAGTCATCGGCCGTGACAACCTCGGAGACTTGCTCCCACGGTGCGCCCAACATCAAAGCGCCGAGCACGTTCTGCTCTGCTTCGATGGAGTGCGGGGGATGCGCGCCTTTCGGTCTGAAAAGCGCGCTCATCGGGGTGAGGGTCCGAGGTTGGCGAGCGCCTCAACGTGGCGCAGCGCGCGGTGCCACCACGCACACACCACGCACAATCCTAAGGAGGTCTGCTCTTTACGAACGTGCGAACGGCACGCCCGACAGCGTGTGATTCGTGATGAAGTTTGTGAGTTTAGTCGTTGCGGGTTGGATTCGACCTGTGCGAAAATTTCCATCGTGGTTGATTGCTCATAGCGGGGTTATCTCCACGGTTGAATGTGGCGCCTCGGTCAAGCCGAGGCGCCTTTTTTGTGTCTGTGTTCTGGTTGGCGAGCGTCACGCTGCTGCTGCTCTGCGTCCGCAGCGGGCGAGGTGCTCCGCCAGAATCTTGCGCACCTGCTCTGCTGCGGTGGGCTTGAAGAGCCGTGTCCCGTTAGGCAGGCAGCGGCTTTCAATAAGGCCATCATCGCAATACTTGCGAACGGTTGCCGGGAGGCATGGAACCTTGCGCGCGAGCGAGCCGGTGGTTTCTGAAAAGAATTCATCCGTCATGGTGGGATACTCCGATACCGTGGCTTTCTCGACACTACTAATGGGAAGCGGCGCTGTCACGTCCTTATGATTGCAAATACGTCGTGATAATTTTCGGGTCGGGCGGATGTCGGTCACTTCTCTAAGCGCGTCATGTTCTCGTTATCTGCCGCACGGTTCCAGTGACTGGCCGAGTCGTAGAAGCGTGCGCCTTCGAGGTCTTGTTCCACCCACCATTCGCGGTCTGTCGGACGACCGTCGAACCATGAGAAGAGCTGTACCAGCACCATGCCCTTTTCATCGGAGTCGATAATTTTCCCCTGCAGCCTTATCTCTCCATCCTTCACGGTATGGAAGTATTGCCCACCGAGCTTGCGAGCCGCTGTACGGCCCGCGACGGTTGGTTTGAGACTATCTTCGCTCATATAGATGCGCTCCCTTGCGTGCCCTATCAGCGGCGTGTTCGATGTGATTGAAAGACGCCAAAACGTACGAACGACTGCGCGTTGCCCACCAGAGACTCCGCCAAGCGGAGCGCTACCGTGCAATTAGGTCCGCGAATGTGACGATACGGAATACCTCGATAAAGCACGGCGCAAATCAAATCCCCGTTCGCGATATAAGGCTCAAAGCCAAGGAGGCGCCCCCAGCGCTCTGCATCGTGTTTGAGCCCGTAACTTGACTTGGCATGTCTGTTACTCAGAGCTACTTGCACCACTGGCCCGCAATCCAGAAACGCAAGCGCCGTTGCGACGCACAGCACGTCAGGAGGGTCGTCTTTCTTGCTGTCGAAGCCCCGGCGCGAAACGCCCTGCGTCCTGGCAATGGCTTTCTTCGCCTCATCGAGGTAATGCGCTGGAATGGTCATGACAGTTCTACCCTTCTCGGCAGGTTCGAGCACGCGAGATACGCACTCTATTAGACCATTCCTGTCGCGGCATCCAAAGCAATTACGCGGTGTCCTTCTCATGCCGCAGCAACTGCGCTACGGCCCAAACGGTCAGCCCCAGCGCTTCGGAAATATCGCGATAGGTGAGCCCTCTACTGCGCAGCTCTACAGCCGCAGCGCGCAGCGTCGCTTTGTCGTGCGGACGGTGCAGCTCGGCGAGCGCTTCACTATCGAGAACGTAGGGGTCGACGCTCAAGGTGCGTCCTTAAGTGTTGCCGCAATGCTGTGAGCAACACTTAGTGGCTCGCTATGTGTTGCCTCTGGCTCATCAGCAACACTTACCCCTTGTTGACGCTTGAGCCGCTCCGACATGGCGACAAGCTTTGTGACTTGCGAATACACATCGGCAGCCGTCACGGGCTTGGTGTGCTCGTCGACAAACTCCTGTGCTTTCTCCATTACGGTTGTGGGCAATCCAAAGGCAAATACACCACGTCCCAGAAGCATCGCGGGGAAAGTCAACACGAGTCCGCGGCGCTCAAGGCTCTTTACGCTGCGTCGAAGCGATACGACGGCGCTGCGCTTCCATTCGCTGGTGTTCAATACAAAGAGCGCGGATGGTTTCCCTTCGAGCGTCGTCATAATCTTGCGCTGCTTCGCACTGAGTCCGCGGCTCATTCGGTGCTCACGGTGCTGCCTCGTGCTCGGGGTGCTCGTGCTCGTCCTGGTCGTGGTTCGGGTGCCGGCCCTCGGTCTTGAAGATGATGAGCGTCGCCACCTCGTGCGCCCGCCGCGCCCCAAGCCGGTCTATGAGAGCGTTGGCGATGTCGGCCACTCCCTGCGTGAGGTCGAGCGTGGTGTCCTCGACGGGCTGCGTCTCCGTGGAGTGCGGCTCCATCGTGGCGGTCTGCGGGATGTCCTTGGCGCGCACGAACCGCTCGGCGATTTCTTCAGGCGATAAGCCCTCACGCAGCAGCTCGCATCCAGTCTTGCCGCCCATAACAAGATGGCCAGTACCATCGTTAAGCCCCCGGATGATGTCCCGCTTCAACTTTGTGACTCGGCGCCTCTGTACTGCCGCGTCGTCTTCATCAACCACCACGGGCTTGGGTTTCTCGTACCCAATGCGCCCCGATGCGTGCAGATGGCGAACGGCTCCTAACGCGTTAGGAGTCCGACCGATACGGGCATAGTTGTCAGCCGTAGCGAGCGAAAAGGCAAAGTTCTTCTTGACGAAGTCCTTCCACGGCATCTCGCGCTTGCGCATCACCTCGGCTTTGAGCTTCGCAACGATGGTAAACAGCTCGATGCACTGGTCGACCACGCCAGCGCGGTGCAGCTCGTTTGCCCGCGCAATCAGCCCCATCTCGGTCGATGCCTCGCGCAATACGACCGCGGTGGCCGTGGCGCCGTTCGTGCTCGCCAAGTCGGTGCTCATCGGGCGGCGGTACCCGCTGCATCCCGTTCGCGGACACAGCGAGCCAGGAACTCGTCGACTTCATCTTCGAGCCAACCACTCGCTTTGGTCGTGTCGCGGGGACCGAGCTTGACGGGCTTCGGGAACCAGCCCTCTTTGCCGCCGCGGTAGATCGAGTCGTGCGAAAGTCCTGTCTTTTCCTTGACCTGCTTGAGCTTGAGGACTCTGCGGCCCGAGACCGCGCTCAGCTTCTTGGCAATCACCTGTCCGTCCGTCCTGAAAAAATACCGGCAATCCGGCCACGGACGAACGATTATGTGGACGGAATAAGCCTTGTCAAATCAGGTATTTACAGAAAGCTATACAAGTTTGGCCTCTACGGCTGTGCATTCAATGACTTGCGCGCTGAATTTTTTTGCGTCGCTCGCGTTTCGGGCTGCTTCTTGTCCTTGCGCGCGCGGAGTCCATCGAGATAGTCGGCCCACGCCTGCATCATCTCGCGCCGTTGCGGAAGACGCTGTGCGCGGTTGTAGGCGTCTCTCGTGGCGTTCTGGTCCTGGTGCGCCAACTGCAGCTCGATGACGTCCGGTGGGAACCCCTGCTCATTGAGCAGCGTGCTCGCCATGCTGCGAAACCCGTGCGCTGTCATCTCCTCGTGCGAGAACCCAATGCGGCGCAGCCCCGCGTTGAGCGTGTTGTCACTAATGGGACGCTCAGGCGTCCGGAGTCCAGGAAAGAGCAACCGGCCATCGCCCGTAAATGTTCGAAGCTCATTGAGAAGCTCGACGGCCTGTCGTGCGAGCGGAACCAAGTGCTCGCGGCCCATCTTCATCCGCTTCGCCGGTATGCGCCACACGGGCTCATCCCCATCTAGGTCGAACTCGGCCCACTCCGCGCCCCGCAGCTCGCCTGGTCGGACGAAAAGATAGGGGGCGAGCCTCAAGGCGAACTCAGTGGAGCAGTGGCCCTCGTAGCCCCATATCGCGCGCAGCAGCTCGCCCACCCGCTTGGGCTCAACGATGGCCGCGAAGTGTTCGGTGGTCACGGGAGTGAGCGCGCCTCTCAGGTCTTGGCTGACATCTCGCTCGGCTTTGCCGGTTGCGATGGCGTACCGAGCGATGCGGCCATACAGTGACCGGACTCTGTGCGCAGTTTCATGGGTGCCGCGTCCCTCGATACGGCGGAGCACCGCGAGTAAGTCTGGCGCCTTGATATCGTCCATTCCCTTGCTGCCGAGTGCCGGATAAAGGCAGTTGTCCAGACGGCCCTCAATCATGGAGACGGTCTCCGGCGCCAACACTTTCCGCTGTTGGTCCAGCCACTCAGTCGCGACTTTGCGGAACGTGTGCTCACTCACGGCCTTGACGGCTTGACGGTCCGCGCTTGGGTCGATGCCGTCCGAGAGCAACCGTCGCGCTTCGTCACGCTTCTCGCGAGCGCGCTTGAGCGTTACTTCCGGGTACACACCGAGAGAAATGCCGCGCTCTTTGCCACCGAAGCGATACTTGAGCCGCCATCCCGGTTGGCGCGGTGGTGCGATGAGAAGGAAAAGGCCGCCACCGTCGAAGAGCTTCCGAAAGCTGTTCTCACGCAGTGCGCGGTCGATGTCGGGACTGGTCAACAAGTTCAAAGGCATGTCCGCTACCCCCACTGTCTCCGCTACCCCCAAGGCTACCCCCTGGTCAGCTTCAACGTCAACGGATAGGGACGGAAGACTCAGCCGCCTTTTTCACGGCTTATTCTTGTTTTTCCGGGACTTAGCAACGTGCGCGGACAGTGTCGGAAGAGGTCAATTTAGGCTAGGGTCGGAATCGAACCGGCGTCCACGGCTTTGCAGGCCGCTGCATGACCACTCTGCCACCTAGCCACAGGTACTGCGTTCGAGTTTACAGGAACTCCGGCTCCGATTCGGCGCGAGATCGGCTCACTCCGCCGGGCCTGCGCCGAGGTCGTCGTGCTGGTGATAGTTCGGATACGGGGGTCTTATGGGCGTTCGCTGAGGATGCGCGGCAAGCTCCTGCAGGACCACCGAGATCGCCTTCTCGAGCTGCGCATCGTGGCCGTTGCGCCACGCCTGCGGCTCCCAATCGACTTCGTAATCCGGAGAGATGCCGTGATTCTCGACCTCCCACTGGCCATTGAGTCCGTAGATCGCCGCGCGCGGTGCCGTGACCAGTCCGCCGTCGATCAACTCCGGATAGCCGCCGATGCCGACCAGGCCGCCCCAGGTGCGCTTTCCGACGAGCGGCCCGAGACCTGCCTTGCGGAAGTACCACGGCAGCGCATCTCCGCCCGAGCCTGCCATCTGATTGATGATCATCACCTTGGGCCCATAGATCGCCTGCGAGGGGCTCGAGGCCTCATGGCCCTCGCGCGCGACAATCCGGCTCATGAGGGGGCGGCGCAGGTAATCGATGATGTAGTCGGCGAGCTGACCTCCCGAGTTGTCGCGCTCGTCGATGATGACCCCCTCCTTGCCCACCTGCGAGAAGAAATAGCGATTGAAGCTCGTGTACCCTCCACCGGCGGTGTTCGGCAGATAGACGTACGCCACTCGCCCGCCCGTCGCCCGATCCACCGCACGCCGGTTGCCCTCGATCCAGGCGAGGTGTCGCAGCATCAGCTCATCCGGGATGGGCACGACCGTCACATTGCGCGCCCCCATGCCGTCGGCACGCGGACCTACGCGCAGAACCACCTGCTTGCCCGCTGTGCCCTCGAGCGCGCCGTAGATGTTGTCGGTGGAGGAAAGCTCACGGCCGTCGATCGCCAGGATGTACTCGCCGACCTGGACGTTCACGCCGGGCTGCGTGAGCGGGGCCTGCAGCTGCGGGTTCCAGTTCTCGCCGTTGTAGACACGCGCGATGCGGTAGCGACCGCTGTCGATCGTGTAGTCCGCGCCGAGCAGGCCTCCGGGCACGCGCTTGACCTCGGGCCGGTCACCGCCGCGCACGAACATGTGCCCGACCGTGAGCTCGCCGAGCATCTCGTTGAAGAGGTAAGTGAGCTCATCGCGCGAGGCGATCCCCGCCAGATACGGCTCGTACTTCGCTTTGGCCTTCGCGAGATCGAGGCCGTGATAATGCGGGTCGTAGAAGAAGTCGCGCTCGATCCGCCAGGTCTCCCCGTAGATCTGCTTCCACATCGCCTTGGGGTCGAGGTACACCTGCCAGTGCTCGAGCTTCAGCGGACCCGTCCCGGGCTTCGGCGGCCCTGCGGGAGGTGGTCCGCTCGTATCGGCAATCAACCAGCGCTCGCCCTGGCGGTACAGTAGCTTTCCGCCGTCGAATGAAACGGCCACATCGTTGACGCCATCGACCAGCTGGTCGACCTTGCGCTCCTTCAAATCGAACTTCTGAACCGTCAGGGCGATGTCGGGACCCGCATCGGAGCTCACCACATCCGGGCCCTCCGCGAGAAACAGCACGCCCGACTTGCCGGCGAACATGTTGAAGTAGTTGCGGGCCGGGATCGGCATGGCGAGGATGCGTTGGCTCAGGCCCTCAAAATCGATGCGCACCGCAGGTGGCGCTTTCTTCGACTTGTCGCCCTCGCCCCCGTGGTGCGCCGATTTCGCCTCCTTCGACTCGCTCGCGGGCGCTCCCGCCTCCCCTGCCGGCGTATCCGTCGTTCCGTCCCAGGCGGCGCCCTTGTCCTCATCGCTCTGGGGCGCCAGGGGCGAGGGCTCGTCCTTGCTCAGGACGGCGACATACACGCTCCGCGTGACGCGATGCTCATCGCTCGACATGTCGAGCCCTTGCACTGTGAGGGCGACATTCGTCGACGCGGTGAAGTAGAGATACTTGCCGTTGCGGTCGAACACCGGATAGAGCGCATCGCTCATCCCATCGGTCACCTGGAAGGACTTGTGCTGCTCGAGGGAGTAAACGAACACCGCATGCAAACCGCTCTTGAGCTCGCGGGCATACGCAAGCCAGCGGCTGTCGGGGGACCAGGCCGCGCCGAACTGTTGCGGCCCGAAGCCACCGTAGTAGTCCTCATCGATGCGCGTTCGAGCTCCGGTGTCGAGGTCCACGTACCAGACCGCCAGACGCTTGTCGGAGTACGCGATCTTATGGTTGTCCGGCGACCAGACAGGATCGTAGAAGAACGAGGGCGGGTCCCCCAGGCTTACATGCCGCACGGGCCCTTCTCCGGACTGGTCTCGAATGGCGAGCTGATACTCGCCCGAGGCGTCCGAGAAATAGGCGATCGACTTGCCATCCGGCGACCACGCTGGGTTGCGATCGGCCACGGCCGGACTGCGCGTGATGTTGCGGATATCGCCCTTGTCGGTCGGCACGGTGAAGATCTCGCCCCACGCTTCGAACACGGCGCGTACGCCGGTCGGGGAGAGTCCGAAGTTGAGAATGCGCTTGGGATCCACATCCGCGAAGTGCGGGCGCACCGCGGCTACATCGGCGCGCACGCGGATGGGAACGTTGTGTGCCTGATGCGTGGCGAGGTCGTAGAGCTTGATGGCGCCGAACTGCTCGATGACGATGGCGTCGGGGCCGGCGGTGGCGGTCTTGAAGTCGAAGCCATCACTATGCAAAGCCTCGGAGACCTCGCCCGATTTGACGTCGTATGCAAAGAGGCTGACGGGGCCGTTGCGGTCGGAAAGGAAATAGACCGTGTCGCCCACCCACATGGGCTGGTGATCGCTCGCCTCCACGTGGGGCACCTTGACGATGCTCGAATCGGCGAGATCCGCAATCCAGATCGGAGTCGTCTGTCCTCCGTGATAGCGCTTCCAGGCGTCCTGCCACTGGAGGAACGGCACGTAGGCGAGGCGCCGCCCATCCGGCGCGAATGAGGCCTCGAAGCCGGAGGGAAGGGGTAAGAGTTTGGGAAAGCCGCCGCTCGTAGGCACCGTGTAGAGCAGCGTCTGCCCGCCGCGGTAGGTATTGGCCGCGGATGTGAAGAGGACACTCTTGCCGTCGGGCGTCCAGCCGAGCACGGTTTCGCCCGCGGGGTGAAAGGTCAGCCGCCGCGGCTGACCGCCCGCCGCCGGCACGACGTATACGTTGCGGGCGCCGTCGTACTCGCCCGTGAAGGCGATGAGGCTGCCGTCGGGTGAGAAATGCGGCGCGGTCTCTACGCCCACGCCAGAGGTGAGCTGGCGAGCCTCTCCTCCCTCGCGGCTCACGATCCACAGATCCCCGGCATAGTTGAATACGATCTGTGTGCGGTTGATGCTGGGAAAGCGCAGCAGGAGCGGCGCATCCGCCATCGAGATGCTCTGCCGCGCTACGCACGCGAGCAGCAGGACAACGAGCGACAGGACGATGGATGAGCGCTTCTTGTGCACGGCAGACCCCTCGAAGGCAGTGGCCGACCGCGGAAGCCCGGCCGGGGGGCGGTAGAATAGCAAGCACCGCAACACGCAAGACAAAGATTTGCGAGGGGAATAGACCGATGCACCGCCTCCGCGCCGGACCGCTGATCCTCATCTGCCTGTCACTGGCCGCTCTGCCTGCGACCGTCCGACCCGCGGCGGCCAGTGATCTGACGCTGGCGCGTATCTTCGGCGATCCCGCGCTTTCGGGAGCCACGCCGCGGTCACTGGGGATCTCCCCGGATGGGACCCGGGTGGCGATGCTGCGCGGACGCGCCACCGACCAGCATCAGCTGGATCTCTGGTCGTACGACTTGCGTGATGGCACGTTGCGCCTGCGGGTGGACTCGAGCCGGCTGGTGGGCGTGGAGCAGCTCTCCCTCGCGGAGCGCTCCCGGCGGGAGCGCGAACGTATCGCCGACCTTCACGGCATCGTGGATTACGAGTGGGCTCCAGACAGCCGCCACGTGCTGTTCACCCTCGGCGGAGATCTCTATCTCGCGGACCTCGATGCCGCGGCGGGTACCCCGGTGCGGCAGCTGACACACGGTGGCCACCCCGTCCTCGACCCGCAGGTGTCCCCGAAGGGACGCTATGTGTCCTTCGTCCGCGACCAGGACTTGTGGGTCATCGAGCTTGCCGACGGCACCGAGCGGCGCTTGACGCACGATGGCGGCGGCACGATCCACAACGCCGAGGCCGAATTCATCGCGCAAGAGGAGATGGACCAGGCGAGCGGCTACTGGTGGGCACCCGATGAGTCGGCCATCGCTTTCAAGCGCTTCGATGAGAGCCCGGTCCCCGTCGCGCGGCGCTTCGAGATCTATGCGGATCGGGTCGATGTGGTCGAGCAGCGCTACCCTGCCGCCGGCGATGCCAACGTTCTGGTACGCCTGGGCCTGGTGTCGCCCGAGGGTGGCGCCATACGCTGGATCGATCTGGGCAGCAACTCGGACATCTATCTGGCGCGAGTGGACTGGCTCCCGGGAGGCCGACAGCTCGCATTCCAGCGACTCCCACGCAACCAGCAACGGCTCGATCTGGTGCTCGTCGATGCCGCGACCCTGAAGGAAAGAACGCTCGTCACGGAGACGTCCTCCACCTGGGTCGATCTGTCGAACGACTTGCGCTTCCTCAGCACGAAGTCCGCTTTCGTTTGGTCATCGGAGCGCACTGGCACCAAGCACCTCTACCTCTACGGATTGGACGGCCGGCTGCGCCATGCGCTCACGCGGGGCCCATGGAACGTCGATGGGTTGCTCGCAATCGACGAGCGCGCCCGTCTTGTGTACTTCGCATCCAATCGCGATGCCATCATCGACCGCCAGGTGTATGCGGCGAGGCTCGACGGGCGCAATGCCGACACTCCGCGGCGCATCAGCCGTCAGGACGGCTGGCACGATGCGCAGTTCTCCAGGGACACGCGCCGAGTGGCGCTCTACGTGGATACTTTTTCCGACCCCGACACACCGCCCCGGGTGAGTATCAACGCGCCCGACGGACACCGCCTCGCCTGGATCGAGGCCAACACCCTCGACTCCACGCACCCGTACTGGGCGTATCGCGACGGTCACGTCACGCCGCAGTTCGGTCAGATCCCGGCCGCCGATGGGCAGGCGCTGCAGTACTTGCTGATGAAGCCACCGGGCTTCGATCCCACCCACCGCTACCCCGTATTCATACGGGTCTATGGGGGACCGACCGTTCAGTTCGTGGCGCGTCGCTGGGGGGATCTCATCGACGAATACATGGCCCGGCGCGGCTATATCGTCTTTTCGCTGGACAACCGCGGCTCGGCCCGGCGCAGCCGCGCGTTCGCGAATCCCATCTTCGGCCGGCTCGGAGAGGTCGAGGTGCAAGACCAGCTCGCGGGCGTGCACTGGCTCCAGGCGCAACCCTGGGTCGATGCCAAGCACATCGGAGTATTCGGCTGGAGCTACGGTGGCTACATGACGCTGATGCTGCTCGCCAAGGGCTCGAATGTCGTGGCGGCAGGTGCCGCCGTCGCACCGGTCACGGACTGGCACCTGTACGATACCTGCTACACGGAGCGTTACCTCGGACTGCCGCAGAGCAATCCGAGCGGCTACGCCGAGTCGGGCGTCTTCTCTGCCCTGGATGGCTTGCGCTCGCCGCTGTTCCTCGCCCACGGCATGGCCGACGACAACGTTCTGTTCGTCAACTCGACGCGCCTCATGTCTGCGCTTCAGTCCCGCGGCGTGCAGTTCGAGCTGATGACCTATCCGGGAGCCAAGCACGGGCTCTCGACGCCGCAGATGAGGATTCATCTCTACACGGCGATCGAGCGCTTCATGGATCAGCACCTCAAGCCGACCACCGAAACAGCTACCGAGCGCTCAACTCCTTGAGCAGGCCCGGCTGGTCATAGATGTGGCGCAGCGCCTCGCTGATCGCAGCGGTGGACACTGCCACCGAGCGGTTGACGCGGCCGTCGTAGCCGAAGTCGCCCCCGAGCGCATCGATGTTGGAGTCGAAGATCGCGCCGATCACCTCGCCGGCGGAATCCACGACGGGCGAGCCGGAGTTGCCTCCGATGATGTCGTTCGTCGTGGTGAAATCGAACACCGTGTGAGGGTCGACTCGGCCCTCGCCCTGTTGCCAGCGGGGAGCGAGGTTGAACGGGAACTGTCCGGTTGCCCGGCTCCACAGCCCGCTCAGATACGTGAAGGGAGCGACCTCGGTGCCATTCTCCGTCCAGCCTGCCACCTTGCCGTAGGAGATGCGCAGCGAGAAGGTCGCGTCGGGGTAGATGCTCGTGCCGTAGATTGCGAAGCGTGCCTTGGCGATTCTCTCCGCGGCCCGGTCTATGGGGCCCGACACGCGCTGCTCGTACTCCTTGCGCACTGCGCGCGAGCTCGGATCGGTTCTCAGGACGAACTGGATCAGGGGATCGTCGGAGCCCTGCACCGACGCGAGTCCGCCGGTCCACAGACGCTTGCGATACGTCGCATCCCCGAGCTTCGATTTGGCGAGCGCAGCTGACAGGCTCTCCGGGGAGTCCTTGCCAAGGAAGACCCGCGTGGCAGGTGAATCGGCCGTCAGGTACTCGCGCAGCTTCGAAAGCCAGAACTCGAGCGTCACCTGCTCGAGCTCCGGATAGACCGGTGCGGGATCGAGCACCGACTTCTCGACGAGCGGCAACTCACTGTCGGTGTATTCGGGCAGGCGCTCGGAGTTGGGTTTCTGCTTCTCCTGCGCCGCCCGCACGATGTCGCGTGCGTATCCAAACAATTGGCTGCCGCTGCCGGCACTCCATTCCTCGTAGGTGTACGGCAGGTACAGCTGGTGCAACGCTACCTGCGCCCGCGTGATCTCGCCCCAGGGGTCGCCGATGGACTCGGCGAGCTTCGCATCCTGGGCGAGCCTCTCCCGCAGCGCCTGATCCGCCTGGCGCTTGTCCGCAATGAGGGGCGAGGTGACCAGCGCCTTCTGCTGACCGTAGTACGCCTTGAAGGAGTTCTCCACGCCGAACAGTAAAAAATCCGCGATGCGCGCGTGCTCGGGATTCTCCTCGCTGAAGCGGATCAGCCGCCCGCGCAGCTCCGAGAGGCGAATGAGGACTGCGGGCAGCCGCAAGTCGCGCAGCGTCTCCACCTGCTCGGCGGTGAACAGTCGGGAAGTGGAGCCCGGATTGCCCACGACGAAGGTCGCCTCATCCGGTTTGGGGGGCGCAAACGACCAGCGCAGATGATCTGGAGTGGCGACCGGCCTGCCATTCTCGTACAGCCGCACGAAGGAGAAATCCAGGTCGTAGCGCGGGAAATTGAAGTTATCCGGGTCGCCTCCGAAGAACGCGGTTTGCATCTCCGGGGCCATCACCAGACGCACATCGGAATACTTGCGATAGGTATAGAGCGCGTACTGGCCGCCCTCGTAGAGGGTGATGACCTGGCAGCGGAATCGCGTCTGGCGGTTCTCGCAAGCGCGTTTCTCGATCGTTGCGATCGAGCCATCACGGGCCTTGACGAACTCCTCGCCACTTTTGCCGGCGGTGGCCGCCTGAACCGCAGGAGTCACATCCGCGATGGAGGCCAGGATCTCAGCCTGCATGCCGGGGCAGAGCTTCTCCTGCGCGCGCGTGGCAGCGCTGAAGCCCGCCGCAATGTAGTCCACCTGCGGGGAGGAGAGCTGCTGCGCACACTCTCGAACGCAGTGATGATTGCTCAGCACGAGGCCATCCGCGCTGACGACCGAGGCCGAGCAGCCCGATGACAGGCGCACCGCGGCGCCACGCACTCGAGCGAGCCATTGCGCATCGATCGTGACGCCGAGCTGCTCCTTCACCGCGGCGTACGGAAAATGATCGAATGTCCACATCCCCTCCTCGGCAAGCACCGGGCGCAGGCTGCAGGCGAAGGCGGCGGCGCCAAGGGCCACCAGGCAAAGCTTCCTCATGGGGTTCTCCCTTCTCTAATTCGTGGTGTTGTGGCCTGCTATGGTAGAGAGCCTGGCACGATCCCTCAAATCCGCCTCACGCGAGGTCACCGCGAATGGATCCCGTATCCTCCCCCGCTCCGGCGGACCGCTTCTCCCCCTCGGGGCGCCGGCTGCGCGAGCTCGAAGTCATGCTCGCGGCATTGCGCAAGGAGCTACCGTTTTTGCGGCGCCTGGCCGCGGGCGCACACCACGGGGTGATTTGCGCAGTCTCGGCGCTCCTCGCCTACCTGCCCACGCGGGCGCTCGGGCTGCAGGAGGGGTTCTGGAGCGCCATCACCGCGATCTCCGTGGTGCAGACGGAATTTCAGGCCACCCGGAGCACCGCGCGCGATCAGTTCATCGGCGCGGCAATCGGAGGCACTGTCGGCGTGTGTGCGGCGCTCGCGTTCGGCACGAACCTGGTTGTTTATGCCGCTGCGATCGTGCTGTCCATGATCAGCTGCTGGGCGCTCAACGTGGGGAGCGTAAGCCGTCTGTCCGGCAGCACGGCGACCATCATCCTGCTCGTGCCGCACACCGGCTCCCCGCAGCGCATGTTCCTGGCGCGCCTGAGCGAGGTTGGGTGGGGGGTTTGCGTCGCGGTTGCGATCGTGTGGCTGTGCGCACGACTGCCGGCGCGGCGTATGAGCGCGCGCTGAGCCTGTATCATGGAGAGGCTGTGAGCACCCAGGCCTCCCCCCGCTCCCGCGACCTCGCAGCGCTTTGGGCGCTCGACCCGGCTGTGACTTATCTGAATCACGGGTCCTTCGGCGCGTGTCCGCGCGCGGTGCTCGAGGCGCAATCGGCGCTGCGTCTGGAGCTGGAACGCGAGCCGGTCGACTTCCTTGACGGCACGTTGCCTGCACGACTCGATGCGGCGCGCAGCGAGCTTGCCGGATTCCTCGGCTCCGATCCGGCCGATCTGGTCTTTGTACCCAATGCCACGAACGCGGTAAACGCAGTTCTGCGCTCGCAACGCTTGAAGCCGGGCGATGAGCTCCTCGTCACGAATCAGACGTATGCGGCATGTCGCAAGGCCGCCGAGTTCGTCGCTGCGCAGGTGGACGCCCGGATCGTGGTGGCGCAGCTGCCCTTTCCGGTGCGCAGCGAGGAGGAGATCGTGGCCGCGGTGCTCTCATGCACATCGCCCCGCACGCGCCTTGCGCTTCTGGATCACGTCACGAGTCCCACGGCCCTGGTACTGCCCATTGCCCGTTTGATCGGCGAGCTGAGCGCGCGCGGCATCGACACGCTGGTGGACGGGGCGCACGCCCCGGGCATGGTGCCCTTGCAGCTGGGGAGCCTCGGCGCCGCCTATTACACGGGCAACGCTCACAAGTGGCTGTGCGCACCCAAGGGCGCCGCCTTCCTGCACGTGCGGCGGGATCGACACTCGGACATCCATCCGCTCGTGATCAGTCACGGTTATCAAGGCGGCTTGCATGCGGAGTTCGACTGGGCGGGAACGAGCGATCCGACGGCCTGGTTGTGCATTCCGCAGTCGCTGCGGTTGATCGGGTCGCTCCTGCCGGGCGGGTGGCCCGAGGTGATGGCGCGCAATCGCGCGCTCGCGCTTCAAGCGCGCCGATTGATGCTCGAGACATTGCGCATCGAGGCTCCTTGTCCGGAGGGAATGATCGGCTCGATGGCCTCGATCCCCTTGCCCCCCGGTGCGCGGGGCTCGGATTGCAAGGGGCTGCACGACTGGTTTCGCGAGCGCAACGTCGAGACCTGGCTTCATCCGCACCCGCAGCTGCTGCTGAGAATCTCGGCGCAGCTCTACAACGACATGGACCAGTTCCGGAAGCTCACGGGCTTGCTCGCCGAAGCTCTGCATGGTCGCTGAGGGGGAGATCCGGGCGCGTCTATCGTGGTTCGACACCGCCATGGTGGTGTTCAGCCTCGTGGTGGGCATTGGCATCTTCCGTACGCCCTCGATTGTCGCTGGCGCAGCCGGCGATACCCTTCTCTTCTATACGGCATGGATTGCGGCCGGGCTTGCGAGCCTCATCGGCGCACTCGTGTTTGCCGAGATCGGCGCGCGCCACCCGCGCGCCGGCGGTTACTACCGCGTGGTCGCGGACTGCTATCACCCGACGCTCGCCTTCATGCTCAATTGGGCGCAGATCGTGGTCCAGGGTGCCGGAGCGGCTGCCGTGGCGTTCGTGGGTGCCGACTACCTCGGGCCGGTCGTACTGCCCGCAAGCTGGCGCGCGCCGCACTCGCTCGCGCTGGCCTGTGCGATGATGCTCGTCCTGCTGATCCTCAACTACCGAGGCATCAAGCCGGGCGCGCGCACCCAGAACCTGCTCTCCGCCTCGAAGATCGCGATGATCCTCGGCCTGGCCGTCCTTGCGTTGTGGCTCGCCCCTCGCGCGCACGCCTCCGAGCCTGTCTCCAGTGCCCCGTGGGTGCCACGCCTCGCGTCCGCGCTCGTGCCTTGCTTCTACGCGTATGGCGGGTACCACATGACGATGAATCTCGGCGGGGACCTGAAGGATGCGCGCCGGCGCTTTCCGCTCGCCATCACGACCGGCATGCTGACGGTCATCGGGCTTTATCTGCTGATCAACTTCTCCTACGAGCGCGTGCTGGGAACCCGCGGCATCGCCAACACCCAGCTCGTTGCCGCCGCGCTCTCGCGTGCCGCTTTGGGTCGCTCGGGAGAGATCGTCGTCTCGGTCGCGGTGTTTCTGTCCGCCGCGGGCTTCGTGAATGCGACGATCCTGCAGATGCCGCGCAGCCTCTACGCGATGGCGCAGGACGGAGTGCTGCCCAGCGCATTCCTGCGCGTCAATCCGAACACGCAGGTCCAGGAGGCTGCGCTGGCGTTCTTCGGCGCGATGATGCTGCTGCCGGCGTTCTTTCTTGGATCGTTCGAGAAGCTGCTCCAGTGGGTGATCTTCACCGACAACCTGACGCTGGCCGTGGTGGCCTCCACGCTGTTCGTCCTGCGGCGCCGGCGCGAGGGCGAAGGAGCCTTCGCAATCTGGGGCTATCCCGTCGTGCCGGCCCTGTACGTATTGTGTTTGCTTGCCGTCTCGGCGCGCGTGGCCACTCTCGAGCCGCGCCTTGCGCTGACCGGGCTTGCGGTCCTCATCGCGGGCTGGCCACTCTTTCGACTGGGCTACAAGCTTTTCGGTCGGGCGCCGCTCGCCTGAGACGAACGGGCCCGCCTATCGCAGCAGGGTCTTGAGCTTGTCCTCGAGCTTCTGCTGCAGCTCCTGCTTGTGGCTGCTGAGCTCGCCTTTCACAGCTGCCTTGGCGAGTTGCTCGAGGTCTGGGCGCACCGCCGGAGATGTGAGGGTGCCCCCCACGTCGAGCGGAATATCGGCCAGCAGATGCCCGCCTGCGCCGTTCGCCGCCGCACCTCTCAAGATGTCCGCCTGCAGGCGGTAGTTGATCGCCTCGGTCGCAAGATTCAAGGTTCCATGGCCCGTCACGCGAAGATCCTGCGATGCGATCTCCAGATCGTGGGTCGTTGCAACACCCTGGGCGAGATCGGCGGAGGCCTTGAAGGCGCTGAATGGGGTGCGCCCGGAATCCTTGCCCGCGGGCATCGCATGGCGCTGCGCCAGCGCAATCGCGCGATTGATCTCGAACCAGAGATCCAGCCCCTGCACGGCGCCGTTCGCGAGGTTGGCGGTGACCTGGCCGTTTAAGGAGGCGATCACCGCATCGCTGGTGAGTCCATGCCCCATCAGGTGGGTCGTCACATTGCCGCGCCCGGAGATGCGATCGATCTTGGCGAAATCATTGAGAAGTGGCGCCACTTGCACGCCGGACAGTGTCTGGTTGAGCGCCAGAGCAGGCGTGCCGCCGCGGGTATCGAGCGTGATGTCACCCGAATACGTGCCGCCATAGAGCTGCGCGGTGGCGGGAGCGATGTGCAGCACGCCGTCCTTGGCCTGCAGCGTTACACGCACCTGGCCTAGCCGTAGCCGCTCCACGGTCGCGCTACCGATGGTGGCCGTCCCGGCAAGCTGCAAACCCTTGAGGGCGCTGGTTGGCAACTGAACCGGTCTTGGTGCAGCCGGAGCCGCGGGGGCCGGCCCGGGCGCGGCGCTCAGGTATCGATCGATATCGATCCTATCCAGAGCAAGGTCGAAGCTCATCGCGTGGCTCGCAAGATCGCTCACCGCAGCGGTTCCCTTCAGCGTCGATTCGTCGAGCTGTACGTCGAGGTTCTGCGCGCGCGCGGCATCACCGCCATAGCTGAAGTCCCCGCTCGCGGCTAGGCGGCTGAGCGCCGTGGGGTCGCGCGTCGCCGGCGCGTCCATGCCCATCTGAGACATGAAGGCGCGCAGCGCGAGCGGGGCTAGGCGGAATGCCCCCGTGAAGCTCGGCGCCTCGATCACGCGAGTGCCCTCGAGGCTGCCGGTCAGCCGCGCCGCTGCGAGCTGCGCGGCGAAGCTCGGCGCACTCAGGGTCTGCGCGGCAAGGTCGAGGCTCAGGCTCGGCACGCTGAACCCCCAAGTGACCGCCCGTGCTCCGGCCTTGGGGATGAAGGTGCCCTTCAGACTGAAGTGATCGAGCCTGTAGCCAGTCCGATCGGCGCTCAGGCGGCCCACATCGGCACTCACATCATCGAGCACCATGCCCTGGTAGCTCACGCGGCTGCCGCGGACGACCACCCCTGCAATGCTGCCTCGCAACCCACCGGAAGCGGACGTCGCAGCGGCATTCGAGCTCGCGGTGCTCTGGCTCTGCCAGTTCCCTTGCCCGCGCGCATCTCGCATGAGATGCAGGTCAAGACCGTCCACCTCGATGCGCCCGATCGAGAGCTGCTTTCGCAGCAGCGGCCAGAGCCTCACGCGCAGCGAGGCGTATTGCACGGAGGCGAACGGCTGGCTCCCGAAGCCCGGAGGATTCCCGAGGCTCGCCGGACCCAGCCGCAGCGCAATCCACGGGAAGACCGCAAGCTTGATCGGGCCCGTCAGCACGAGGTCACGGCCCGTCGAAGCCTTGACGTCCTGCTCGATGCGTCCCTTGTAGTCGTTGGGATTGACGAACAGCCACACCCCGAGCAGCAGCACGACCACGACGGCGACCAGGCAGCCCAGCACGACTCCGGAGATCTTCAGTGCACGCATGTCCGTCGCATCCCCTGGAGGCCCTTCCCGCGGCAGAACGCCGGCCGGCGGTCAAGGTTCCACACGGGCGCGCGCCCGCACGCGCAGGCGTCTATCATCGCGCACTGCCGCTCACCATTCGGGTCGCAAGCATGCAAGCCGCCCTGTTCAGTCCGTGTACCTACGAGGGTCCGACCTCGACGAGTGGCTGGCCCGTGCCCACGACCGTGTATTCGTCCGCGGCATCGCAGCAGACCTTTCAGGCAGCGCTCGCGCATGCCCGCCTGGCCGATGAGCTCGGCTTCGACTGGGTCACCGTCGCCGAGCACCACTTCACACCGTTCTGCATCACCCCGAATCCCATGGTTCTGGCGGGCGCGCTGACGCAAGTGGTCAAGCGCGCCAAGATCGCCCTGCTCGGCGCGAACATCCCGATCCTCAATCCGGTGCGTGTCGCCGAGGAGTTCGCGATGCTCGACGTGCTCTCGGGGGGACGCCTCGTCGCGGGAATGCTGCGCGGGACCCCGAATGAATACGTTACGTACAACATCAATCCCGCCGAGTCGCGTGGCCGCTTCGAAGAGGCCTTGCAGCTCATACGAAAAGCCTGGACCGAGCCCGAGCCCTTTGGCTGGCAAGGCCGTTACTTTCAATTCAAGACGATCTCGATCTGGCCGCGACCGGTGCAGCAGCCCCACCCGCCCATCTATATGTCCGGCTCGAGTCCCGAGTCCGGGGAATTCGCCGCGCGGCATCGCGTCGGACTTGGGTTCGCCGTCACCAGCCTCGGACTCGCCTCGAAGGCCGCCCGCCATTATCGCGAGTGCGCAGCGGCGGTCGGATGGACCCCCCGACCGCAAGACGTCATCTATCGGATTCCCTGCTACGTCGCCGATAGCGACGCGCAGGCGATGGAGGATCTCGCCGCGGCAGCGGCGGCGGCCGTCCCTCGCAGCATCAGTCTCTCGCTGTCGCAGGGGGCCGAATCGGCCATTGCCGGCGCCGGCTACTACGGGCGGGATGAATCGCAGCGGGGTCGCGTCGCGGCGCCGTTCCAGAACAGCACGCGCGAGCGCATCGAGCAAGGTCAGCTTCTGCTCGGCGCGCCGCGCTCGGTCATCGCTCAGATCCGGCACATCCATGAGCAGGTCGGCGCAGGCGTGCTCGACATCGTTCCTGCACTGAGCGGGGAAAAAGCGATGGCCTCGATCGAGCGCTTCGGAACCCGAGTTCTGCCGGCCATTCGCGAGGTCGGAACATGAGCGCACCGCACGCGCCGTCCTCGGGAAAGCCCTCCGTCCCCCGCCCGCCCGCACCGCTCGTTGCGCTGCCCGAGGAGGCCGGCCAGCCTCTGGCGGCCCGGATCGCAGTGAAAGGCTCCGCCGAGGGCCTGGAGAGCTTCGATGTGCTCGCCCGCGGTCCCGCGACCGAAAAGGCGATGCAGATGGCACTCAGCAGCTCGGGTGCCGTACGGGCAGTGGTGCTCATCGCGGCAATGCCCCCGCCGGACTCAGCTCTTGTGGAACGCTTTGCGGCCCTCAAGATTCCAACGCTCGTGCTGTTCGGCACTCGCGATGCAGAGATTCCCGCCGAGGCAGGCCGGCGCTGGCGCGCGCTGCTGCCGGGCTGTCAGATCGTGTGGCTCTACGATGCCGGTCGCGACCTGCCTGCCGACCGGCCCGCCGCATTCGCAGAGCTCGTGCTCGACTTCCTGTCCGAGCCGGCCGCGTTCCTCGTCAATCGTCGCAGCGGCGCCCTCATCCCCTGAGAGAGTCCACCGCGCGCATCTTGCGAGGATCACCCCGCGCGGACGTGGCATCGGCGATGAAGCCCCCCGACTGGCGCCGCCACAGCTGCGCGTACAGAGCCTCCGCGGCGAGCAGCTCCGCATGCGTTCCGGTCTCGCGGATGGTCCCGCCATCGAGCACGATCAAGCGATCCATGCGCGCGATCGTCGAGAGCCGGTGCGCGATCGCAATCACCGTGCGCCCCTCCATGAGCGCATCGAGCTGCTCCTGGATCGCCGCCTCGGCCTCCGAATCGAGCGCCGAGGTGGCCTCATCCAGCACCAGAATCGGTGCATTCTTCAGGATGACGCGCGCGATCGCGATGCGCTGGCGCTGTCCCCCCGAGAGCTTCACGCCACGCTCGCCGACGTGCGCCTCGTACCCGCGCCGTCCGAGCCAGTCCTCGAGGCCGAGGATGAAGTCATGCGCCTCCGCGCGTCGTGCAGCCTCCTCGACCATGCGCCGCGTTGCCTCCGGGCGACCATAGCGAATGTTGTCCACGACCGAACGATGCAGCAGCGCGGTGTCCTGGGTCACCATCGCGATCTGCGCGCGCAAGCTCTCCTGACTCAGGGTGGCGATGTCCTGACCGTCGATGACAATGCGACCGCGGGCAGGGTCGTAGAAGCGCAACAGGAGATTGACGAGCGTGGACTTGCCCGCGCCCGAAGGACCCACGATTCCCACGCGCTCCCCGGGCGCGATCACCAGATCGATGCCGTGCAGCACCGGCACGCGCCGATCGCGCCCATAATCGAAGTGGATCCCCTCGAAGCGAATCTCGCCCGCCCGAACCTGCAGCTGCCGGGCGGCGGGCGGATCGGGCATCTGCCGCGCCACGGCGATGGAGCGCATCCCGTCCTGTACGATGCCGACATTCTCGAAGATGCTGGTCACGTTCTGCGCAACCCAGCCTGCCACGTTTGAGATCTGCCATGCCATGGGTAGAGCCGTTGCCACGGCGCCCACGGCGATGTGACCCGAGCGATAGAGCAGCACCGCGATGGCTCCGGTCGCAACGAGCAGCGCGGCATTGAGCAGCGCAAGCAACATCGTGAACCCGGTGGCCAGGCGCGTCTGACGGCGGAACGTGGCCGTGTGATGATCCACGGCCTCGCGCACGAACGCGTCCTCGTCCTGCGCACGAGCAAACAGCTTGACGGTGAGAATGTTGGTGTAGCTGTCCACCACCCGGCCGGTCAGTGCCGAGCGCGCCTCGGAGATCGCCTGCGAGCGATCGCGCAATCGCGGCACGAACGACCACAACAGCAGCGCGTAGAGTGCGAACCAGCACAGGATCGGGATCGCCAGCTGCCAGTTCGCGGCGGAGAGCAAGGCGATGCTGCTCGTCCCGTACACGACGATGTACCAGACCGCATTGGTTCCGGACACCACGCTTTCGCGCAGCGCCGGGCCTGTTTGGATCACGCGATTGGCGATCCGGCCGGCAAAGTCGTTCTGGAAGAAGGTCCAGCTTTGACGCACGACATGCCAGTGGGTTTGCCAGCGGATCATGTTCGTGACGCTGGGGTTGATGATCTGGTTGGTGACGAGGTACTGCACCAGCAGCGCCGCTGGACGACCGATGAGGAAAAAGAGGGCCATGAAGAGCAGCTGCCCACCTGCCTGCCGCAACAATCCCTCGGGCCTGTAGCGCGCGACGAGCGTGACCACGCGTCCGATGAATACCGGAATGGTCACGTCGAGGATCGCGACCAGCAGCCCGGTCGCAAAGAGCGCGACGATCAGCCAGCGTACCTGCCGCAGGTAATGCCAGTAGAAGGCGCCGAGACCGCGCGTGGGAGGCTCGCTCCCAGGGCGAGCCGTCGGCTCGAAGAGATGCTCGAACCAGGTCAACATGTCGCGAGAGATGCCTCGGGATCGGCAGCTGTGGACTGCAAGAAAGCCTCACGGTGGCGATAGGACGGCCTGCCGCGCTGTTGCGGAGCGATTCGCTCGAGCAGGCTGGGTGCACATCGGGATCGCGAGCACCAGGGTCCCGCCGCGCGCGCGGAGCGTCACGATTCGCGCAGGTTACCACGAAGGCCAGGGCGATTGCGTGCATCGCGCCCAGAATCGCCCGGCAGAAGTGCTAACATTTGTAACTCCATGTCGTGCACGATCACCAGGTCCCGCCGGGCGCGCGTGGCCGCATCGCTCGGGGCGCTCTGCCTGATGGTCGGCTCACAATCCTTCGCGGTCGACAGCCAAAGCGGCATGGTCTACGACCGCGAGTATCCGTTCGTCGACTATTTCGGCAAGGCGACCGGCAACGATGTGGCGCGGCTGCAGGAGCGGATCGAGCGCGGCGAAGTGAAGCTCAAGTTCAGCGAGCCACGCGGCTACCTCGATTCCTTGCTCGGGGCGCTGCGGATCGACCCGAGCTCGCAGACTCTGGTGTTCTCCAAGACGAGCCTGCAGGCCCAGGCCATCAGTCCACAGACACCGCGCGCCATCTACTTCGACATGGACACCTACGTCGGCTGGATACCGAACACGAACCTGATCGAGATCGCGACGATGGACAGTCTGCGGGGCGCGGTGTTCTACACGCTGTCGAACCGCAGCGCCGAGCCGCCGTCCTTCGGCCGTGAGACCCTGCGCTGCCTCGCCTGCCACGACACCTTCTCGCTGCAGGGCGGAGGTGTACCCAACTTTCTGTTCCTCTCCGCTTACACGCGTGAGAAGGGCGGCGCCCGCACCGACACCGTCGCGAACCTCACGACCGATGCCACTCCCCTCGAGGACCGCTGGGGCGGTTGGTACGTGACCGGCGAGCTGGCTGGCCTCACGCACCTCGGCAACATCCCGCCTGCAACTGCCCAGCGTGCATCGCAGCCGGTGCCGCTGCGGCTCGGGGATCTGCCGAATCTCGACGGCATGTTCGATACCACGCCGTACTTGACCGACAAGAGCGACGCCGTTGCCCTGCTCGTCTTCGAGCATCAGGTGTATCTGCACAACCTCATCATCCATGCGAACTACAAGGCGCGCCGACTGCTCGCGGCACAGGTGGCCGGCGCAACCGCGCCGAGCCTGCACTGGGAGCAGCTTCCGCCACCGGTGCAGGGCAGAATGCAGCGGCTTCTCGAGCCGCTCGTGCGGGGGCTGCTGCTCGTGGACGCCGCGAAGCTCACCGTACCCGTCCACGGCAACTCCGGGTTCGCCAAATGGTTCGAGTCGCAAGGCCCTCGCGATGCGCGCGGGCGCTCCCTGCGGGATCTCGACCTGAGCACTCGGGTGTTCAGGTACCCGTTGAGCTTTCTCATCTACTCGGAAGGCTTCGATGAGCTCCCAGTGGGCGCCAGAGACTATGTCTACTTGCGGCTTGCCCAAATATTGACCGGCCGTGACCGCAGCCCCGCGTATTCCACAATCTCGCCGCCGGAGCGCATAGCCACGTTCCAGATCCTCACGGCGACCCAGCCCGAGTTCGCCCGGATTGCCGCGCGGTACGGCAGCCCCGCGCCGCGACGGCCTCCCCTCACGGCCACGCGCGGGTAAGCTGCGCCTCTCGCACCAAGCCAATCGGTTGCCATGCTTCGCCCCCGAGTGCCGCGCAGCGCGCGCTTCGCCGTCGGCCTGGCAAGAGCGCCGGCTGCAGCGGCGGCTCTGCTCATCGGTACGGCTTGCCTCGCCGGCGCGCCGCGTGCGGATGACACTGCGATCACCCAAGCCCGTGGAGTTCCGCACGAGGTGGTCCTCTTGCGGTACTTCCCGCTGTTCGGCAACTCCGAGGTACTGCGCCGATTGCTCAGTCCGCTGGCCGCAGCGCAGCTGCGCGACACCCTCGCGCGTACGCGCAAGGTGCTGAGCCCCTACGCCCTCGATCTCACAAAGGAACGATTCCTCCTCTACGTTCCATCGAGACCGCCGCCCTCCCCACGCGGCTTCGGGCTGCTGGTGTTCGTCGCGCCGTGGAAGCCGGCCACGCTGCCACAAGGGTGGGCTTTGCAACTCAACCGGTACGGGTTCATCTTCGTGACTCCAGAGGACGCCGACAACGCGGCCGCTGTGCTCAGCCGCCGCGTCCCACTCGCCCTGAGTGCCGAGCAGAACATCGCTCGGGAATTGCCAGTAGACCCGCAGCGCATCTTCATCGGCGGGTTCTCCGGCGGATCACGCGTGGCGCTTCGTATCGCACTCGGCTATCCGGATGTCTTCCACGGTGCGCTGCTCAATGCCGGAGCCGATCCCCTGGGGGGCCCCACCGATCCTCTGCCGCCGCGCGATCTATTCTTTCGGTTTCAGAGCAGCAGCCATCTCGTGTACGTGACCGGCACGCTCGATTCGTTCAATCTCGACACGGATGCCAGTAGCTCGGCGTCAATGCGCCACTGGTGCCTCGCGGATGTGGAGACGCGCCAGACTCCCGACGTGGGTCACGAGGTCATGAGCTCCGCGGCCTTCGGGCAAGCGCTGGCTCGATTGGTCCGGCCGCCGCCCCCTGCGCCTGACCCCGCCGTCCTCGCGGCGTGCCGCGCTCATCTGGAAGCCGAGCTCCAAGGCAAGCTTGCGCAGGTGCAAGCGCTCATCGCCGCATCGAAGCAGGCAGCCGCACGCAAGCTATTGTTGGCGATCGACGCGCGTTACGGCGGGCTGGCGGGACCGTACAGCCTCGAGCTGGCGCAAAGCTGCAGGTGCGGCCTCGCCTCGCCATAGAGTAGCCGAGCGCGGGCCGGCGCGGTAGGCTTCCGCGCGGGTAAGCGAGCGGGAGAGCGCCGATGGCCATCAAGCGTTCCGCCAAGAGCCGGGGTACGCCGATACGCAAGCCGATCACATCGGCTGCGGTACGTCATGTCGATGTGAGGCCCAGGCACCAGATGGTTGCCGGCACTGCGTACGAGGGCTGGCTGTGCAAGAACGCCGCGTGCGTCCAGGTCATTGCGATCGCCAACTCGCCGGACGGGACCAAGCCCGCGCATAGCTCGGAGGACTATCTGACCGCGCTCAAGTGCCCTCATTGCGGAAACGAGGATCTGTACCGCTGGAACAGCCGGGCCGAGCACCCATACGCTCCGAAGCAAGGGTAGTCTTGGGACTCTCACCCCGATGCGTTGCCCCGGATGGCTACTCGGTGTACAAGGAACGAGCCGGACGTGCCACTCACGACACGCTCCAGGAGCACCTGTATGCTCACGCTCGATCGCTCGAATGCACGCACGGCGGCAACCGCGCTAACAGCGATGCTTTTGTGTCTGGCGCTCTGGTTGGGCCCGAGCAATGCGCAAGCGAAGGGCTGCCTGAAGGGGGCGGCGGTCGGTGCAGTGGCCGGTCACGTCGCGGGGCATCATGCCGTGCTCGGCGCGGCGGCCGGCTGTGCGGTGGGTCATCATCTGGCCAAGAAGAAAGAGCGCGAGCAGCGCCGTCAGCAGACAAAGACGCAAGCGCAATAGCTCGGGACGCGAGGCCGGGGTGCGATGAGACGCGGTTGCTGCCGGCAGCGCAAGCAATCAGGCTCCGCTGGGGCGCTGCACCATCTGTCGCTGCTGGCGGCCGTGTGTGTGTTGCTGCTGCTCTGCGGGGCATCCCCCCCGAAGGCGACTGCCCAGACTGCACCCGGGGAGCAGGGCAAGCATCTCACCGCGATCCTGCTCGTGGCTCAGGGGGATCTGACGGATTCCGACTTCGCGGACTCGGTCGTGCTCGTCATGAATAATCTGGTTCCGCATGCGCCGGTCGGAGTGATCGTGAACAGGCCCACCCGGGTGACGGTCGCGCAGCTCGCCGCACACCTCTTTCCAAGTCTCAAGCGGCTTGCGGACTTGTCCGACAAGGTCTATTTCGGCGGACCCGTCGAGCTCGACTCCGTATGGTTTCTGTTTCGCGCGCCGCGAGCCCCGAAGCATTCCGTGCAGGCGTTCGGCGACGTCTTCTTGAGCGCCGATCATGACCTGCTGTTGCAGCTGCTCGCGCGTGACAAACCGATGGACGGTCTCAAGATCTTCGTCGGGCATTCGGGCTGGGCGCCGGGTCAGCTCGAAGCCGAGATCGCCCGTGGGGATTGGAGACTGAAGCGCGCCGAGTGGGATGCAATCTTCCACGGCAAGCACGAGCACCCCTGGCCGGCTCCTCAGAGCTCCGATCAAACCGCTTGACGAACCACTGCGAACGGCTGCGGATGACAACGATGCGAATCCATCATTTGCCGCGCGCACTGCTGGCGATCCTGCTTGCTGTGCAGCCCCTGCACGCACAGTCGCACGACCCGTCGCAAGCGCACTCAGCGCCTGCCTGCTCGCGTCAGTGCCTCTATGACGTCCTCAACGCGTACCTTGCAGCACTCAAGGCTCAGGCGCCTGAGCGCGCGCCCTGGGCCGTGGGGGCACGCTACACGGAGAACAACGTCGAGCTCGCACCGGGCCGCGGCCTGTGGCGCACGGTCAGCGGGCTCGGGTCCTACGACTTGCGCTTTGCCGATCCCTCGACGGGCGAGGTCGCCTTCTATGGCGTGGTGGACGAGACGGTCGCAGCCTCGCCCTTCGCCCTGCGTCTGAAGGTCACCCGCGGGCGCATCACCGAGGCCGAGACCATCATTGCGCGGCCGCAAGATGCGGGCGTGCCTTTCGTCAAGGCCAAGCTCACCCCGCGACCGGAGATGAGCGAGGTCCTCCCCCCCGCCGAGCGCATGCCGCGCGCGAAGATGATCGCGATCGCGAATGGCTACTTCGACACGCTGCAGCGGAACGACGGGAGGCTGCACACCGCGTTCGAGGACGACTGCAACCGCCGCGAGGATGGAATGCAGACAACCAACAATCCGAATCCCGAGTATCCGAACATGGCACTCGGTTGCGCGGCGCAATTCAAGCTCGGGATCTACCGCTACGACGACGAGCTTCGCGCGCGCCGCTTTCCGCTCGTCGACGAGGAGCGAGGCATCGTGCTCGCCGCAGGCTTCATCGACCACTCGGGACATCTCGGCGAGTACACCCTGACGGACGGTCGCAAGGCAACCTCGATGTACCGCCGCCCACATTCGTTCTGCCTCCTGGAGGCTTTCAAGATCCGCGCGGGCAAGATCCAGGCGATCGAGGCAGTGTTCACCTCGGTGCCCTACGGCATGCCCTCGCCTTGGGTCGCAAGTCACCGCTAGGCACGCTATATGCGCGCACCCTCCCCTCGTGGGGAAGGCGTTTCTATCGCGCGACGACTCGAGCCCGAAGTCCGGAAGCTCTGCGCCCGTTCAGGCGGGACGAGCCTTATGGAGGCAGCTGGGCGCCGGCCTGATCACCGGAGCCTCCGACGATGATCCGAGCGGCATCGGTACATACGCGCAGGCCGGAGCAGGCTGGGGGTTCGGGCTCGGGTGGACGCTGCTGCTGACCTACCCGCTGATGGTCGCGATTCAGGCCATCAGCGCGCGAATCGGACGCACCACCGGCTGCGGTATCGCGGGCAATCTCCGCCAACACTACCCGAGCGCACTGCTGCGGAGCATCGTGGGGCTCCTGCTGGCGGCCAATATACTGAACCTGGGAGCCGATCTCGGCGCGATGGCCGAATGTCTACGGCTCCTCGTCCGCTCGCTACCCGCTTGGTTGTGGGTCGCGTTCTTCGGTGGCGTCTGCATCGTGCTGCAGCTCTTCTGCTCATACGCACGCTACGTGGCCGTGCTGAAGTGGCTGACGCTCGGTCTGCTGTCCTACTTCGCGGTCCTGGCGGTGGTGCGAGTCTCGTGGCTCGCCGTGCTCGAGGGGCTGCTCTGGCCCCACTGGTCGAGCGACCGCTCCTTGTGGCTCATGGTCGTCGCTCTCCTGGGCACGACCATCAGCCCATACCTCTTTTTCTGGCAGGCGGGGCAGGAAGTCGAGGACACGAAGGCGCACCCGGCCCGGATACCCCTCAGACGCAAACCTTCGCAAGGGCCCTCGGCGCTCGCACGCATCCGAACCGACACCCTCATCGGCATGGCGATGTCGAACCTGGTCGGACTCGCAATCCTGATCACCGCCGGCGCGACGCTGTATCCGAACGGTATCCATCAGGTGACCACCGCCGCGCAGGCGGCGCAAGGACTGCGGCCGCTCGCCGGGTCGCTTGCCTTCTTGCTCTTCACGGTGGGACTGATCGGCTCCGGACTCCTCGCCGTACCGGTGCTTGCTGGCTCCGCCGCCTACGCAGTCGGTGAGGCTTGTGGCTGGCCGGTGGGACTGTCCCGCAAGCCGCTGCGGGCCAAGGCCTTCTACGCTACGATCGCTGCTGCGACGTTCATCGGAGCGCTCGCCAATGCCGCCTCTGTCAGCCCCATGCAGGCGCTGGTATGGGCTGCGGTGATCAATGGCATCGTCGCGGTCCCCGTGATGGTGCTCGTGATGCTCATGGCCACGAGCGCGCGCGTCATGGGCCCGTTCCAGATCTCAATGCGGCTGCGAGCTTTCGGGTGGGCCGCAACGGCGGTGATGCTGCTTGCCGCCGCGGGACTGGTGTGGTCCGTCGTGAGATCCAGTTGAACGGCCCAGCGGGAGCATAATAGCGCCCCCCCTTGAGGATCTGCGGAGAACGCCATGGCTGACAACGACCCTGCAAGCGCCAATCAACCCCCCGGCTATGTTCCACCCAAGGTGTGGACTTGGGACAAGGAGAACGGTGGGCAGTTTGCGCGCATCAACCGGCCAACCTCGGGCGCCACGCACGAGAAGACCTTGCCGATCGGCAAGCATCCGTTCCAGCTTTACTCGCTCGGAACGCCCAACGGCCAGAAGGTGACCATCATGCTCGAGGAGCTGCTCGCGGCCGGTCACCGCGGCGCCGAATATGACGCCTGGATGATCCGGATCGCCGAGGGGGAACAGTTCTCGAGCGGGTTCGTCGCAATCAATCCCAACTCGAAGATTCCCGCGATGCTCGATCGCTCCACCGATCCGCCAACCCGGCTGTTCGAGAGCGGCTCGATGTTGTTTTATCTGGCCGAGAAATTTCACGCCTTCCTGCCCACCGAGCATTACAAGCGCGCAGCAACGATGAACTGGCTCATGTGGCAGATGGGGTCGGCGCCCTTCGTGGGCGGCGGGTTCGGCCACTTCTACGCGTACGCCCCCTTCAAGATCGAGTATGCGATCAACCGCTACGCCATGGAAACCAAGCGCCAGCTGCATGTGCTCGACACGCATCTGGGGAAGAACGAGTACATGGCGGGCGATGAATACACGATCGCCGACATCGCAATCTGGCCCTGGTACGGCGCAATCATGCGCTCGGCCTACGGCGCGCAGGAATTCCTCTCCGTCCACGAGTACAAGCACGTCAACCGCTGGGTGGAGCTGATTGCGAGTCGAGCTGCGGTAAAGCGCGGCCAGAGGGTCAATCGCACCTTCGGGCCGCCCGAGGAGCAGCTGCCCGAGCGACATGACGCGAGCGACTTCGACAAAGTTACCCTTCGAACGTGAAGGCTTGCTCGCGAAAGAGCGCGATACACTTATCGACCGCAGCGGCGTCGTAACGGGGGCTGCCTCACCTCCAGCGCAGTGGAGCAATACGCGACAGCCCAAAGGCCTTCAGTCTCGAGATCACGGCGGGCCGCGCATTCACGATGAACGCATGTTCGGCTCCGGCAAGGAGCGGGGCATCGTCATGGCTGTCCGTGTAGGCATACTTCCAAACGGCTCCGTAGCCACCATCCTCGAGAGCTCGGCACTTCTGCCTTCCCAGGCAGTGGCGTGCCGCGACCCAGCCGCCCTGCCAGCGCCCCAGGCTCGACCCCAGAACGGGGATGCCACTCCAGGGAGCGAAGAGCCGCTGAGCAAGTAAAGCCGGAGCTGCGGTGACGACCACGACGCGATCGCCCGCCGCCATGTGCCGCTGCATGGCGTGCACGCCGTCTTTGCGCCAGCGCAGAGAGGTCTGGCCTGCCTCGAAGCTCCTGGCGAAGCTCTCGATGCTGTCCGCGAGCGCCTCGCTGTCGAATCCGAAGGTCGCAATCCAGAGCAGGATGGAAGCCCCGATCGCACGGGAGGACGGAAAGTGAATGAGGGGCAAGCACACCGGTAATGCGATTGCGGCGGCGAACAAGCGCACTCCGGAGGCCAAGAGCAGCGTACGCAGCCAGGCCACCGTGGAATCGCCGGCCAGAAGTGTTCCGTCCAGATCGAAAACGGCGATCTGTGCTGTGCTCGGCGCGTGCTCGCGGCTGGTCATGAGAGTCACAAGTAGGCCCACATCCGCGCATCTGCGGCTTGGCTCATCGCGCATCGTATACTTTAAAGGATCGCCTTTGCCCCGGGGCCGAACCCTTGAGAGGCCTAATGACCGGTTACCCGCCGCGCCTCCGGCCCATCGCATCATTGGCGGTGCTATGGGCCGGAGCGTGCCTGGCCGCCCTGGGGGCTCGGGCCGCGACCACGGCGGGGCGCAGCGCGACGGTGTCGCACCCCGTCCGGCAAGCCATGATCGTCAACGCTGCCTCTTCCCGCGTCGATTACCAGACCGATACGGCAACTTTCAAGGACATCCTGCTGGTCCAGGGCGATACCCGATTGACGGCCGATCAGGCACAGGGCACGGGATTGAGCTTCGAGAGCAGCCGCTGGACCTTCGGCGGGAACGTGTCGATCGTGCAGCCGCGCGGGACGATGCACTCCGATCAAGCGGTCGTGCAGGTTCGCGACAACCGGATCACCGTGGCGACGATCACGGGCCACCCCGCGCTGCTCGAGGAGCAACGCACGCAGTCGCGCAAAGAGGTTCATGGCCACGCGAACACCATCGTGTACAACGCCACCGAGGATACCGCGCGCCTCTCGGGCGACGCCTGGCTCTCGGACGGCAGCAACGAGATCACCGCCCCCATCATCGTCTACAGCTTCCGGGACCAGACGGTGCAAGCCGTATCAGGCGGCGGACGCCGAAGTGTGCACATCGTGCTCCCGCAAGCGATATCGAAGACCCAGAGCTCGACCCAGGGTGCCGCGGCTGGGACTGCGCCCGCTGGCCCGGCCCTGCCCCGCCCATAGCTCACGCAGGCGGCAGGCGGCGCCGGCGGGGGAAGGGCCATGGCGGCCACCATCGCAACCCCGCCACGTCCAGGAGCCATTCTCCGGCGAGCGGGCGCCCGAGCTCCGAGCAAGCTCCGGGTGGCACGCCGTACAGCACTTCGCGCGAAGGCCAGTAGTGGGCCCGCGTCCAGGTCCACGCGCCATGGACCCGGTAAACCCGACGCAGCGCGCGCGCGCCCACCCGGTCAGGCCTCAACACACGGCGCTGCGCCCAGCGCACTTCACCGCCGAGCCGGCAGGCCAGCGGCCAGCTGCGGCGGCCGACGTAATTGGAGAACCAAAGCGTAAACCCGAGCTCGCTCTGCAAAGCGGCAACCGCCCGGTGGACTTGAATATGCTCGGTGTGGCCGTATTCGCCCCAGGGATTGTGTGTAAAGACATCTCGAAAGCCCTCCAGACAACCCCGCAACCCTTCGATGATCGTTGCGTAATTGGATTCGTAGCGCAGGCGCGCGGCGGGCTCGGCAATCCGTATCCCCGTGGGCGTGGGTTGCGGCTCGGTCCAGTCGGTGCAGAACCCGGCACCGCTCTCGGGCACGGCCAAATTGACGACCCCCGTCAGCGGCAACGCAGCGAGCGCCTGCCGGCGCGCTTGCGAGTCCCGGGGCCTGTCGAAAAGTGCGCCGAAACAGAACACGACGCGATCTGCCGAGGCGACGATCGAGCTCAACCAGAGGGCCTCATCGTCCGGATGCGCCACGACCACCGCGGCTGGCGATCGACCTGCCGGCGCCGCATCCGCTCGGTTAGAGGAGGCTGTCATAGAGCGTCTCGAGCGCGGCGGTCTGCTGGTGAAGATCGAAGCGTTGCTCGGCGAGCGCCCGGCCCTGCGCACCCATGCGATGCCGCATCGCCGGGTCGTCGAGCAATTTGCCCAGACATTCGGCGAGCGCGCCCTCGTCCCGTTCCGGGACTAACAGTCCCGTATGTCCGTCGGCCACGGCTTCCGGTATTCCGCCCACCCGCGATCCGATCACCGCGACGCCGGTCGCCGCCGCTTCGAGCAGCACCAGGCCCAATCCTTCCGTGCGTCCGGTCGCCGTGCGGATCCCAGGCAGCACCAGCATCGCGGCTTTGCGCATCCAGGCAAGCACCTGCGCATGGGGCAAGGCGCCCAGGAATCGCACCCGGTCGCGCACTTGCAGTGTGGTTGCGAGCACCTGCAGCGAGCGCCGCAATGGCCCATCGCCGATGATGACGAGCTTGGCATCGGCGTGTCGTCGCGCCAGGGAGGCGAATGCGCGCAACAAGTGGCGGGTCCCCTTGACCTCCACCAGGCGCGCCACGTGCAGAATTGTCAGCTCTTCCTCGGCGGGATCCCGCGCCCGGATGGTACGGCAATCCACACCGATGTAGTGCGTGCGCGTGCGCGCCTCCGGGAAGCCCAATGCCAGTACCCGATCGCGGATGAATGAGGATGCGCAGAGGAACAGCTCGCCTTCGCGCGCCAGCTTGCGCCGCCCCAGGGGGTAGTGCGCGTACGCCGGTGAGCTCAGCAACGCATACGTCGCGAGTGTCGCGTCGAAGCCGTGAAACGTGGTGATCAGCGGTATGTGGAGCCGTCTGGTGAGGGGAAGGGCGTAGACGCCCTCGATACCGAAATGGGCGTGCATCAACGACGGGCGGTGACCCTCGAGCAAGCGCTGGTACGGCCGGGGATCGCGGCTGAGCATCTGCCAGCCGATGAGCGGCAGCGGACACCCCGGGGCGAGGTCCTGAAGCGTGCGGCACTCGGCTCCTTCCGGTGGTTGCCCGGCGCGCAATCTTCCGAGGTAAACCGGCCGATACCGCTGCAGGTGCTGCGCCTGCTCGGCAATGAACGGCTCGGAGGTCTTGAAGAGATTGTGGCGGAAGATCGCGACTTCGCGCACGGGTTTCCTCGCTCGGAAGCTCTCGCCGCACATTCGCCGGCGCGCCGACTCTACAATACTGCCGACCGTCATCGGCTGCCCTTCCCGCATGATCATCCAACGTTACCTGCTCGGCGAGATCCTGAAGCCTCTGGTGGTGGCACTGGGCGTATTGGTGATCCTGTTCATGAGCTTCGACGCCGAGCGCTTCCTCTCGGACGCGGTCAACGGCACCTTGCCGACCGACATGATCGTGCAGCTGGTCGGCCTGAGAACCCTGATCGCGCTCGATGTCTTGATCCCGATATCGCTCTATCTGTCGGTGCTGCTGGCGTTCGGCCGAATGTGGAGCGACTCGGAGTTCGCCGCCATGTTCGCGCTGGGGGTGCGCCCGGCCACGGTGCTGGGCGTCGTTGTGGTCCTGTCCGCGTGCCTGGCCCTGGTGGTCGGCGTATTGTCGCTGTGCGCAAGGCCGTTGGCGTACGAGCGCATGCACGAGCTTTCCAATCTCGCCGAGGCTTCCCTCAACACCAACGACATGACGGCGGGCACCTTCTACGTGGACAGCCAGGAGCACCGCGTGATTTTCATCGAGCAACGCGCTGCTCGGGCGGCGCCGGCGCACGACGTATTCGTGCAATTGAGCATGGGCGACAGGATCCGCATCATTCACGCACGATCCGCCAAGCAGCTGCCTGGCACCGGCCTCGGCGGGTCGGTCTTGCATCTGAGCGACGCCCATGTCTACGAGACTGGGAATGCCGGCGGCGCGAGCGACCTTGTGTTGAACGTGAAGGATCTCGTCCTCCGCCTCCCGGAGCTGCAGTTGAGGCCGCCGGGATACAGCTCCAACGCCGCCAGCACCGCCCACCTGGCCTCCTCGAACATCAAGCCGGATATCGCCGAGTTTCAGTGGCGCCTGTCCACCTTCTGGTCAACGCTGCTGCTCGGCACGCTGGCTGTGCCGCTGTCGCGCTCCGGACCGCGACAGCACAAGCATGCGAAGATCGGCGTCGCGATCCTCCTGTACGCCGGCTACTATTTGCTGTACGACTCGGCGGTGAGCTGGGTGCGAAACGGCACGGTGCCCGCTTTTCCGGGCGTCTGGCTGGCGCCGGCGCTCCTCAGCGGGGTTCTGATGGCCGGTCTGCTGGGGCCGAAACTCCACGCGAGACGCAAACGCGCGTGACGCGCCGCTCCGCACATCCTGTCCACTGCGACGCCCCGGTGCCATGACGCTGCTCGATCGTTATGTGGAAACCGCGACGCTCGAGATTCTCGGGCTGGTGTCCGCGGGGCTCACCACGTTGTTCAGCCTGCTCGAGTTCGTCGAGCAGCTCCACGATGTTGGCAAGGGCAGCTATCAGCTGGGCGATGCGCTCCTTTACGTGCTGCTGACCATCCCGGAGAGGCTGCTGCAATTGATGCCCGTGTCGATGCTGCTGGCAACGCTGTTCGCGCTGGGAACGCTGGCGAGCCACAACGAGCTCACGGTGATGCGAGCCACCGGCATTCCCCCGCATCGAATCGTAGGATGGGTGTTCAGGCTGGCCGCTCCGGTTGTATTGACGCTGTTCCTCGCGGCGGAGTTCGTGATCCCTCCCGCCCAGCAGCTCGCGCAGGCCGGGCGCCTCTCGAAGCTCTCCTCGGCACCGGTCCCGTTTCGCAGCGCCAACGGGTTCTGGGCCCACGGCGACCTGCAGTATCTGAACGTGAGCCGGTTCGAGCACGGCAATGTTCCGAAAGACATCTACGTCTACACATTTGCCCGCGATGGGAAGCTGCAGACTCTGATCCAGGCGGACAGCGCGGAGGTCCGGCCGGACGGGAACTGGTTGTTGACCGGTGTGCTGATCAAGCGATTCACCGACACGGGAATCCAAATCGAGAGGGAGGCCGCGCTCCCCTGGCATTGCTTCCTGCGCCCGCAGCAAGTGCCGCTGCTGATTCTGCCACCCGAGAGCATGCCGCCGGTCGCGCTGTATCAATACGTGCGCGACCTTGAGCGGCGGCATCAGCCGGCGCTGCGCTACGCCCAAACGTTGTGGGCGAAGCTCGACATCCCACTCGCGATGGCAGCCATGATCATGATCGGCGTCCCGCTCGTATTCGGGCCACGGCGCACGCACGGCACCGGACAGCGGATCATGGTCGGCGCAATGATAGGCATCGTGTTCTCGCTGGTCGAGCAGATCACGAGCTACCTGGGTGTGCTCTTCGGGCTCAGTCCCGCTCTGACGGCCACCGTGCCGTCGTTGGCGTTGATGGCCGTGGCGCTGCACCTCATCCGCCGGGGCTTCCTGTAGGCGCGCCCCCACCGGAGCGCACGAGCTTTCAGCGGGCCGCGGCTGCACCGCGCGCGCTGCGCCAGATCTCGCGCACCGCCTGCAGATAGCTGCGGCGCACCGTGCGCCGGTACACCGAGTCGGCCGGCAGATGCATCATCAGCCTCTCATGGGCGGTACCGAGGGAATGGTAGGGTAACGACGGAAACATGTGGTGCAGCGCGTGGTAGCGCAAGCCCACCGGGAACAACAGCTCGGTCAGCCACGAGTGGCCTGGGACGGTGATCGAGTCCTCAATCTGCTCCGCGAACGTCATTCTGGAGCCGCCATTGCGATAGCCGTGGGCCGCCACCGTGCGTAGCCAGTTCAAACCCGCGGAGAATGTGCCCAGAACGTAGAGCGCCGCAAACACCGTCCACGGCACCCTGCGTGAGACCAGAAGCCCGAAAAACACGGCGAGCTCCACAAAGATCGCGATCTCGAGTGCCACCCAGGTTCCATGCGGCTCGTCCGGGGGCACGGCACGCCGATACCGCGGATTGATCACGTAGGAGGATGCTCTCTCGAGCACCCAGCGCCGCAGGCGTGGATGCAGGAACGATACGGGCGTCAACACCAGAAACCGGCATATCGCGAGCGCCGGCAGCACAGGCAGCTGCAGGAAGTACAGGACCAGGCCGCTCACCGGGCCCGCTCCCAAGGGCAGATACTCCCCGTCCCTCGGAGTGCCGAAATGCCGGGGATTGTGATGGTCCGCATGGCTCTTGTATGCAAAGGACGGCATCAGGTTGGGGATGGCGAACACGATATTCCACGCTGCGCGGAACAGACGCAGCCGATCGGTCGGCAGGTGCACGATCTCGTGAATGAACACGCCGCAGCGAAACAGAGCAAACGCCGCGACGATGAAGGAGATGCAGCACGCCGCTGAGAGCGGAGCGCTCGTCAGATACACGGCCACCGCGCCGTATGCAATCGAGATGGAGACGAGAAAATCGGTCCAGTAGATCGCGGCGCGGTGTTCGAAGAGATCCTGGATGATCCTTCTGGTCTGCGCGAGGGGAAACTCCGGCCTGCTCTCGGCGGGGCGCCCCTCAAAGGCGGGTGGCTCGAGCGTCTGGATCATCGTTGAACGCTATCACGTGCATCGCCGGCCGCAAGTCGCCGGTGCGAGATGCGCAGCGGTTGCCGTTCATGCAGCAGAAGGCCTCCGTAGGTCAGCGCCAGCGCCGCCAAGACCACTGCAAGCTGGAGCCAAGGTTCTCGGCTGGCGATCAACGCGCGGACAAGCTCCACCATAAGGACGAGCAGGCCGGTGGCCAGGAGCGGCGCGAGCAGCGCCTGGGCGAGGCCCCAGGGCCGGATGTCCCAGTGCCGCCGCAGGTAGCGCACCTCCCAGATGAGCAACAGCGGGTAGACGGCGAGCCACACCGCCGACATGCCGACGATGCCGGCGGGGGCGGGAAAACGGAAGCCGACGAAGACGAATCCCGCGCACAACACGAGCACCGTGGCTGCCGACAGCCGGGCCGCCACCCTCGGGCGTCCCGATCCGAGCAGCACCGGGTAGAGCAACTGCGACAGGATGCGCGGCAGCGCCGCCGCCGCCAGCAACTTCAGCGGCAAAGCGGCCGCGGCGTAGCTGCGCCCCTGTCGGTCGTGGATCATTGCCATGATCGGGTCAGCCGCGAGGATCAGGGCGGCCACGAGCGGAGCGACCATGACCGCCAGCCTGCGCAACGACCATGTCAGGGACTGTGCCAGATGCTCGCGCGCGGCCGAGACCTTGGCGAAGACGGGCAGCGCGGTGCGGTTGATGAGCGTGCCGGCCGCAACTGCCGGCTGCATGGCGACTTCGAACGCCACCCGGAACACCGCCAGCGACTGCGCGCCGTAAAACCGTCCCACCAGCAGATAGTCGACGTTATTGAGCGTCTGCTCGAATACGGTCGATGTCGCGGCGCGCAACCCGAAGCGCACCAGAGGCGCGATCGCCACCATCCGGAATCGAAGCCGCGGCCGGAACGGCTTGGCCAGCAACGCGCCGAGCAACGTATAGAGGCCGCCGGCCGCATCGGCGGCGACGATCGCCCAGGCACCCGCACCGAGCACGGCAAGGCCGAGCCGCGTCAACGCGGTGGCAAACGTCGCACAGACGTTCACGATCGCGATGCGCTCGTATTGCAGATCCCTGTTCATCATCGCCAGCGGGATCACGGCGGCACCGACCAGCGGCTGCTTGATCGCTACGGCGATGAAATAGGTCGCCATTCCGGAGGCACCATACAGCGCCGCGACCCAGGGGGCCGCCAGCAGCGTCATCCCGCCAACCAGCAGTGCCGCGCCCGCGATGAACCAGAACAGCGAATCGAGTTGCAGACGGGAAAGCGACGGCGCCTGCACGAGCGCGGCGCTCGTTCCCAGTCCATCGAGAGCCTCGATCAACACGCCAATCGCGATGACCAGCGAGGCGACACCGACCTGTTCCTTGGTCAGAAAGACCAGCACCACCAGAATCGTGCCGAAGTCCGTCGCCTTGGCGATGATCATGGCGCCGCCGAGCCAGTTGAAGCCGCGGCGCAGGTGCTGGTGATGGCCGTCCACGTGCGAGGATACGTCCGAATCGGTCCATTCGGACCGCGGTGCTAAAGCCGTCCGGTTTCCAGGAGTTCCTCGGCCTTGCTGAACGAGAGCGCATCGTCGACATCGAGCCAGACGCGGCCCTGGATGTCGAAAGCTCGAGCCCGCTCCCATCGCGCCAGCACATTCATCGCGCCGGAGAGGCTGTCGTCGCCCAGGGCCTGGCTCGCCTCGAGAGCCTCGAACAAGATCGGGGTGCAGAGAAAGATGCCGGTGTCGAGCGCATTGAAATCACGCAGCACCTTGCCCACACGCTCGATCCGGCCGCCGGCGCACTTCACGCGCGTCACGTCCTCGAGATCGTTGATCGAGCCCTGGATATTGAAATCCACGGCCAGGGTGACGGTGTCGGGCTCGACAGCCACGGACGACAGGCCGCGCAGGATCTGCGGATCGACCAGGTGATCGCACATGGTCAGGAGGAACGGGCCGCTCAGAAAGGGCTTGGCCTTGAGCACGGAGACACCGTTGGCGCGCTCCCAGTCCTCATTGACGATGTGCACGATCGGGATGCCCTCCCGCGCGGAGAACCCGTCGAGCGAGGCTCGTACCTGCTCCCCCCGATACCCGCTCACGACGAAGAACCGGTCGACCCCGGCGCTGCGGGCACGGGCGATCACGCGCTCGAGCAGCGGAGCTCCCTTGATGGGGATCAGCGGCTTGCTCGGGCCCTTGTCCCGCAATCGCCCGCCCATGCCCGCGGCGATGATGAGGCAATTCATACGATGGCGCGTACTTTACCGCCGCGAGCTCGTATGAAGGCTTCGACCATCTCGTACGCCTCGTCGTCGGTGTACTGTCGGGGCGGATGCTTGCAGAAGTAGGCGCTCGGGGCTTCGAGTACACCTCCGATCCCATCGAGCAATGCGAGCTTGCAGCAGCGGATCATGTCGACGGCCGCACCGGCGGAATTCGGCGAATCCTCGACCGACAATCTCAATTCCAGATCCATCGGAACGTCCCCGAACAGATGACCCTCCATCCTGATGAAGCAGATCTTGTTATCGTTCTGCCACGGCACGTAATCGCTGGGACCGACGTGAATGTTATCGTCCTCGATCCGCTTGCCGGCGACTGACTGCACAGCCTCGGTCTTGGAGGTCTTCTTCGAGACGAGCCGGCTCGGATTCTTCATGTTGAGGAAGTCGGTGTTGCCGCCGGTATTCAATTGATAGGTCCGCAGCAGCTTCACGCCGCGCTTGACGAACAGGTCCGTCAGCACCCGATGCGTGATCGTCGCGCCGAGCTGCGATTTGATGTCATCGCCGATGATCGGGAGATTGCGGGCCTTGAAGCGGCTGGCGAACTCCTTGTCGCTGGCGATGAACACGGGCATGTTGTTGATGAAGGCGAGGCCACTCTCGAGGGCGCACTCGGCATAGAAGCGCGCGGCCCGCTCCGACCCGACGGGCATGTAGTTGAGGAGGATCTCCGCGCCGCTGCGCTTCAATTCCCAGACGATCTCTTCCTTGGTGGATTCCCGCTCCCCGGAACGCACGAAAGTCCGCTCCTCGGCGTAGGACGACATGTGCTCGGAGATGCCGTCGAGCACCTGTCCCATGCGCACGATGACGCCGCTCTCGGGAATATCCTTGTGGAAGATCTTCGTGCAATTCGGTTTGGCGAAGATTGCGTGGTTGACGTCCATCCCGACCTTGCGCGCGTCGACGTCGAACGCCGCGACGACATCGATGTCGCAAGGAAGGTAGTCGCCGATCTGAGGGTGCATCAGGCCGGTGACGCCCTGGCGACAACGCTCGGCGGTGTAGTAGTGGATGCCCTGGATCAGCGAGCTGGCACAATTGCCTATCCCCGCGATCGCGATACGGATGCCGGTTTTGGTCGTCATACTGGGACTCATGCTTTTGAACCTGTTTCGGTGAGCTGCTTTCCATAGACTCGATAGGTCTTGTAGGCGCGTGCGCCGAGCCGCTCCAGAATCCGGCGCATGGGCAGATTGTCCTCGAGGATCCAGGAGAGCTCGATCCAGCGAAAGCCGAATGCTGCGTGGGCCGGGAGGACGGCGCCGATCAGCTGCAGGGGAATCGCGCTGCCGAGCACTGTTCCGGCGAGGCGCCGCCGTACACCCATGAGCGGCACGCGGGCCGACTTCACTCCGCGTATCTTCAGTCGCCACAACAGCTTGGCCCAACCGAAGGGAAAGAGCCGCCCCCCCAGGTCCCGCGCGGCCTCGTTGACGTTCGGTAGAACGACAATGAACCCGACCGCCTCGCCGTTGAGCTCCGCGAACCACACCAGACGCTCGTCGAGCAGTATGCGCATACGCTGAGCCATCTCGTCCGTCTCGGTCTCGGTCAGGGGCACGAACCCCCAATTGCCGCTCCAAGCGTCGTTGAAGATGTCGACCATCCGGCGTATCTCGTTCGCATAGTCCTTGAAGTTCAGACGCCGCAGCCTGACGGAGCTCGCGAGCGGCCGCTCCAGCATGCTACGCGCCGAGCGGGACAGCGGTGCCTGCATGTCGAGAAGAAAGGCGTGGACGTCCTTTTCCTTCCGGTATCCCAGGGCCTCGAGCCGGCCCGCAACATAAGGGGGGTCGTGCCCCATCAGCAGCATCGGCGGAGTCTCGAAGCCCTCGACCAGGAGCCCCGTCTCCTCGTTGATCGACAGCGTGAACGGACCGTAGGCGCGGCTCACGCCGCGGCTGCTCAGGAAGCTCTCCGCCGTTGCGAGCAGTGCTGCGAAGACCTCGGGGTCGTCACTGGCGCTGAGAGAGCCAAAATGCCCCACCGGATCGTTGCCGGCCTGGCGGGCGAGCGGATCGATCTGCGCGCTGATGCGGCCAACATCGCGGCCAGCGCGCCGAGCCAGCCAGAACCGCACCTCCGCGCGGCGCACAAATTCATTGTGCTTGGCCGAGAATGCCTGCTCGCGCTCGATCAGCAGGGGAGCAATCCAAGCAGCGTCGTCCCTGTGGACGGCAAAAGGCACGCGGATGAAACGCCGCAGCAACGCCTTGTCGGTCACGGGAATCACTTCGACTGACATGTCATGGAGTCGCGAGCGCGGTTGCGATCGCGCGCCGGTGAAGAATGCGAAGCTCGTATCCGATAGCGGTCATGATCGACACCGCCCGCTCGATCTGCTCCTCCGTGTGCGCCGAGCTGACGCTGGAACGTATCAAGCACAGGCTGCGGGGCGTTGCAGGCGGCAGGGCGAGATTGACGTAGAGACCCTCATCGACAAGCCGATTCCAGAACAGCACCGCCGTTTCCTTGTCCGGCATCTTGACCGCCACGATCGGGCTGGGCTCCGGACCGACTTCGAATCCGGCGTGCACCAGCCCGAAGTAGAGCTTGCGAGCGTGCGCGAGCACCCGGGCGCCGAGGGACTTGTCCGTCGAGATCCGGGCAAGCGAGGCGGTGACCGAGGCAATGACGGCCGGCGGAAGCGACGCGGTGAACATATACGGTCGGCAAACAAGGCGTAACAGCTCGACGCCCTCGAGATCGGAGATCGCAAAGCCGCCGATCGCGCCCAGGCTCTTGCTGAACGTGCCGACGATGAAATCCACATCATCTTCGACGCCGGCGGCCTCGCAGAGGCCGCGGCCATGCTCGCCCAGAATCCCGAGCGAATGCGCCTCGTCCACGATGAGGCAGGCGCCCATCTCGCGCTTGACCGCCACGATCTCGCGCAACGGGGCAGTATCTCCAAGCATGCTGTAGATGCCCTCGGTCACGACGATCCGGTCGCCGGGCTGACCCTGGAGCCGCCGCAGGCGGCTCGCAAGGTCCTCCGGGTCGTTGTGGCGAAAGCGAATGACCTCCGCTGCGCTGAGCCTGCTGGCGTCGTAGATCGAGGCATGGCTGTCCGCGTCGATGAGCAAATGATCGTCGCGTCCCGCGAGAGTCGAGATGAGGCCGAGGTTCGCCTGATAGCCGGTCGTGAAGACCATCGCGGAGCGCTTGCCATAGAACTCCGCTATCCGCCGCTCCAGAAGTGCGTGATCGGAATACGTCCCGTTGGCGATGCGCGAACCGGTCGTGCCCGTTCCCAGCTCTTGCAGAGCTCTCACGCTCTCGGCGACGCATGCTGCATCGAAAGTCAGCCCGAGGTAGTTGTTGGTGCCCAGAAGCAAGATGGGTCGCCCGTCCAGCAGCGCAACGGTCGGAGAGAGGACCTTCTCGAAGCGGACATCGAACGGATTGCGACCGATGCCCGCGAGGGCATCGATGCGCGCGCGCAGATCGGCGAATTTCGCGGTGAGCGACATCATCGCCTGGTTCCCATCAGCGTCTCGATCGTGCGGCTGAGCTCGGCGACGGTTTGCACCTCCGCGATGCGGTCGAGCGGAATCGAGATGTCGAAGCGCTCTTCCAGGTCCATGATGAAATCCAGTATGGCTACCGAATCGAGGCCGAGGCCCTGCACGATCCGCGTGTCGGCCGAGACCTGGACCCCGGCGGGAAGCCTCGCCGTCAGCGTCTGGACGATTTCCCTTTCGATATCATGCCCGTTCTGAGTCACTGCAACGTACCTCGAGGCGCCCCGAGGGAATTCGCGCAAGAAAGCCAGTGTCGTTCCCTGTACCACCGCGCCGTCTGAGCGAAGCCTTCATGAAGTCCAATCGACGGCTGCCATAGCTCGCGCGGCGGCTGGCGTGCAGCTGTCGAGCCCCAATCGGCATGCAGAATCTCCCGCGCCTTCCCCGGAGTGAGCATCGGCGTCCGGCGCAGCGCCCATGCCGCGGCGAGGTTGACAGCGGCAGCGGCCCGAAGAGCGGCGCCCGGTATGGATATGACCGTCGTCTTGACGCTCAGAGCGCTGGTGGCGGCGGAATTGATCTCGTCCCAGGAATACCCTTCGGTGCGCTCGTCGGTGAGCTCGAGTGTGCTGCCCGCCGGGCCTCGCTCACAGAGGCTCGCGATCGCCCCGGCTGCATCGGCCGCGTGGATCAGTGCGACCCGGGCGTTCGCCACGCGCGGCCGCGGGGCAATCCCCAGGCTTACCGCCCGGAAGATCCCGAGCGTTTCGCGGTCCCATGGCCCGTAAATCGCACAGGGCCGCACCACTGCCCACTCGGACCGGGAATCGAGCGTGGCCGCCAGCATTTCCTCGCCTGCCCGCTTGGTACGCGCATAGTCGGACAGCTGTGGCTCGCGGGCCGCCATCGATGAAACCAGCAGAACCCGTCTGACCGCTGCGCTGTCCTTGATCGCACTCGCCAGATTGACGGTACCGCCCACATTCACGGCGAGGAAAGCGGCGGCCTTCGGTGCCTTGATCAGACCGGCCGCGTGGATGACCGTGTCTGCTCCGTCTACCAGGGTCCGCAGAGCGCGCCGGTCCGAGAGATCCCCCAGGACCGCTTCGAGCTTCAGGTGCGCGAGCTGAGGGTGATCGGGGGGGCGCCGCGCTAGAACCCTGACGTTCCAGCCCCGTGCAACCAGGGCGCCGACGACGTAGCGCCCCAGAAATCCCGTTGCGCCGGTGATAGCAGCCAGGCGAGCCATGGCTCAGAGCGGCGAGAGCACGCGCGAGGCGGGATCCGACGTGCGGATGGGGTCTGGCGCGATACTGAGCGCGGCAGCCCTCGCTTGCGGATCCTCCCGCACGGAAGCGAGATACTGTTCTCGCGCACGCGTGCGGCTCAGCTTGCCCGAGGAGGTTCGCGGCAGCCAATTCTGTGGCACCAGAACGACGGTGCATTTGAGCCCGGCCAGCGCGAGGATCACCTCCGCAACCCTGCGGCGCAGGGAATCCTGCGCTGCGACCTCCGATTCACGGCACTGCACGAGCAACATGATGCGTTCCGCCTCGGCCCCGTCGACGGAGAAGGCCACCACGTCTCCATGGCGGACCTCCTCGATCTGCTGCTCGACGGCCCATTCCAGATCCTCCGGCCAGATGTTGCGGCCGTTGACCAGCATGAGATCCTTGCTGCGCCCGGTGATCACCAGGCTCCCCCCAAGCAGGTAACCGAGATCCCCGGTGTCGAGCCAGCCATCCCCCGACAGCACCCGCTCGGTCTCTTCGGGATTCGAGAAGTATCCTTGCATCATGCTGGGGCCGCGGATCATGACGCGGCCGACCGCCCGCTCGGCAAGCACGGACCCATCGGCTCCGCGAATCTCGAGCTCGTGACCGGGCAGAACGCGCCCGCACAACACGAATTCCCGCGCATCGGAGTCGGTCAGGCCGCCATTGCCGGTGGCGTTCCCTTTCGCCGGCGCCGCAACCCCCTCCCTTTGCAACCGGTTCAGATCGATCCGGTCCACCTCGACCCCGCACCCGAGCGGCGCGAAGGTGATACCGAGTGTAATCTCGGCCATGCCGTAGCTGGGTACGAAGGCCTGCTTGCGGAAGCCGCAGCCGTGGAATGCATCGGCGAATCGCCTGAGCACCGCCGGCCTTATCATGTCGCCGCCGACCCCGGCAACCCGCCAGCTGGAGAGGTCCAGACGTTCCAATGAGGCTCGCATCGCTCGAAGCGTGCACAGCTCGTAGCCAAACGAGGGGCTGTACGCAACCGTGGCGCCATTCTGCGCCATCAATGTCGGCCAGATGAGCGGGCGGCGGGCAAACTCCCCGGTGGGGATGTAATCGGTCGACACCTGGCTTGCAAGCGGTGTCAGAACGAATCCGACGAGCCCCATATCGTGATAGAAGGGCAACCAGGACATGGCGCGGTCTGCGGCACTCAGCTGCAGGGCATCGCGTGCGATACCACGCGCATTCGCCATCAACGCACGGTGAGTCACGGCCACACCGGCGGGAGAGCGGGTGCTACCGGAGGAGAATTGCAGATAAGATAGCTGGTCCGCTCCGATCGGCGGCAACTCTGTCCCATGCTCCGGGAGGCCCTCGAGCTCCGCGAATGTTCCGAGCGCTTTGAGGTCGAACGGCTCGGCCGCCTGCCGGATCATCCCCAGGAAGGATTCGGGACCCAGCACCGCGGCTACTCGCGCGCCTGCGAGCATTGAGCGAATATGCTCGACATACCCCACCCGTCCTCCGAAGGCCACAGGAGGGGGCAGCGGCACGGCAACCAGGCGCGCATACTGGCATGCGAAAAAGGCGCGCATGAAACCCGCATTGGTCTCGGCGATCAGCCCCACACGGTCCCCGGCGACCAGACCGGCCCGAGGCATCCGTCGTGCCAGCGCCATGGCCTCGTCCCTGAGATCCCGATAGGACAGCCTCTCGAGCAGGTCGCCACGCCCGGAATAGAAATTGAAACCACCACGGCTGCAGGCGGCATAATCGAGCGCCTCGGTCAGGGTGGAAAAATCCGCGAGGCGGAGCGCACAACCCCCGCTGTCTGTCGGCTGTAATGCCGCGCTCATTGAAATCCGCCCTCCACGGTCAAGTCACGATGGCATCCGCAGGCTGTAGCGATGCAGGGTGAATCAAAGCCATTCAGTACATCGCACATCGTCGAGAAAGAATCGGAAATTACAATCCTTGTTTTTTGTATTATGCCTTCATTCTTTAGAATATGTCTAAGAGCACATCAGTTGTCAGCATGGCCCCGCTGGCGTGTGTTCGCAAGCATCCAGCTCCCCCATCGGCCGGTCTCGGTGGCTGAGGGTTGTCGATGAAAATTCTCTTCACCTTCGAAAATCCTCTGTCGAGTACCGAGGCGGACGCGGAGGTCTTCCTGACGACCGCAAGATATCTGGCGGCGTGCACCTCACAGTCCTGGCTGCATGCCCCCGGTGCGCGGCGTGCCCATTGCGCTGCGGACGAAGTACCCGGCGGTACGCCGGTGCTCCGTGCCTGGGCCCCGCTTTGGCCCGCCGCGCTGCGCCACTTTTGCTGCGGCCTCACCCTGGTATTCCGCCGCGAATTCCGCCAGGCCGACTTCGTTTACACCCGCAACCTGTGGGTGGCTTGGCTCGCATTGCTGTTCGGCCAGCGGGTCGTCTTCGATCACTATCGCCCATGGCCCGATCAGATTCCGCCCTTGCAGCCGTGGATTCGCCGCCTGATGTGCCATCGGCGCTTCCTGGTCAATATCAGCCATTCCGAGTATACGAGAGCCCGATATCTGGATCTCGGAATCCCCCCCGATAAACTCCGCTGCGCTCACAACGGGTTCGAACCGTCGCGACTGGCAGCTCTGCTGCCCCTGGAGGTTGCCAAGCGGCGCATCGGCGTCGAAAGCGACCGGAAAACCGTCGTATACACCGGACGCATCAACCACAAGAAGGGGCTCGAGCTGGTGATCGAGGCTGCAAGAAGGCTGCCCGATCATCTGTTCATCCTGGTCGGCTCGCAGGCTCAGGGCGCGATCGAGGCCCTGGCGAGCACCGTCACCAATGTTCGGGTTGTGCCCTGGCAGTCACCCGAAGAGATCGGGCCGTATATTTTTGCCGCGGACGTGTTGCTGATCCCTCCGTCCCTGAAACCGCTCGCGGAATTCGGCTCGACGGTCATACCGTTGAAGCTGTACTTGTACTTGGCCTCCGGCCGGCCCATCCTCGCTGGCAACACTCCCGATCTTCGGGAACTCCTGCAGCATGGCAGAAATGCGCTGCTCTGCCAGCCGGACTGTGTGCAGTCGCTCGTCGCAGGAATCCGCACACTGACCGGGGATCCCGTACTTGCACGCAGTCTTGCCGCGACGGCCTTGGCGGATAGCCGTGACCTCACCTGGGATGCTCGCGCTCGCAGGATTGCCGCCATCGTGGTCGAGCGGTTGGCGAGCGAGGCGCCCCGGTGCGGTCCCTGGGGTGGGGCGCGGTTGCAGGCGTGGGTGCGTCAATCGTGTCGCTGGACGCTGCATCTGATCCGCAAACGCTCATGGATATTACCTCCGCGAGCCATCCTCGCCGCAAGCGCTGTCGCACAGCCGCGCGAGACATCGGTGGCCGAAACTCGCGCCGAGCGCCGCTGAAGAGATGACGATTCCCGCGCGCGTGCACTTCTGCTGGCTCGGTAGCAGCCTGCCGTGGGCTTATGTGTACGCGATTCTCTCAGCCGCCGAGAACGGCGGCATGCAGGAGATCATCCTGCATCATACGGATCCGCTCACCGATGATGCGGCACTTCGCGCGCTCGAGCTCTGCCCACGCGTGCGGCTGTCGCAGCTCGAGCCGATCGCCTGTCTAGGGGCCGCCGGGGTCGCAGTGGGCGTCGGCGAGGCGTTGATCACGATCTACCGCGGGCTCGAGAGCCCGGCGACTCGGGCAGACATGCTGCGATCGGCCATCCTCTATCTCGAGGGTGGGGTGTATCTGGATCTCGACACCGTCACGACCGCCTCTCTCGCGCCGCTGCTCGAGACGCGGCAGTTCGTAGCCAGCGAGCGGGTCATCTGGCCGTATTCCGTGCGCGGCTCGCGCTCACCGGCTGTGTGGTGCCGTTCCCTGGTCCTCGATCTGCTGCGCAAAGCGATGCGTCGTACGCCGAGCGGCTGGGAGATGTTCCGGTGGGTGGAAGGATTGTGCTACCGCGCTGTAACGAATGCCGTCATGGGGGCGGAGGCGAATTCTCCCCTGTTCGCACGCTATCTGCGTGCGATGGCCGCGATGACCCCGCAACGAAGCGCACAGCTGTATGCGCTGGGTCCGGACCTGCTTCAAGAAGTGGTCGATCAGATCCCCAAGAATGAGCTGACCATCGAGGCGCCGGAGGTGTTCTGTCCACTGCCGCCGCAGATCTCCGAGCACTGGTTTCGTGTCGGTCGGAGCGTGCGGCTCCCCGCGGTTCTCCACGCGCAGACGCGCGTCGTGCACTGGTACGCATCCGTGCGCACGCGTGCCAAGGTCGCGGCGATGGATCCTCACTACGTGTGGAAGCTCCACGAGCGCCAGCTGTATAGCGCTCTGGTGTGCCGTTGCGTCCGCAGCCTCCCGGACTTGGCACGAGCCCGCGCGGCTTGAGTTTGCGCCGCCCTACGCCACCGCGCTAGCCGGGGCATCGAGCACCGTGAGGAGCAACCTGCAGCGCTCGCCCTGACGGTGGATCAGCCACACCATGATGAGGTTGAAGCCGATGAGGGTGAACCAGAAGTAATACTGTGGCGCCTTGAGCAAGGCGCAGGCGAAGATCCCGGCGGTGCGGTAATTGGCCGATAGCACGGACCATTGCCGAAGCATCGGCGCGAACGTCTCGCGATAGCGCTCGCGGAGGAGCGCTTCGCGCTCGGGCTGCCTCTCGAGCGCGGCGGTCATCGTCGCGCGGATTCTCTCCATCACCCGAGCCGCCGGGAAGCTCAGCACCCCGTAGAACAGCCGGTCGAGCGCACCGAGCAGCCCCGGTGCCACACGGATGGTGCCCGCCCCCGCTTGCGCAGGCTGCGGCGATCTGCGTCCGAAGCCCCAGAGATCGTATTCCTGCCGCTGGGCCTCGTAGGTGGCGGCCTGGATCAGGTGGCACGCGGCGGCGGCGATGACCAAGGCATAGACCCCAGGGCCATGTTCGCGCGCAAGCGCCAGCGCGAGCGCCGTGTAGACCGCCGCGAAGGTCGCGTCGTCGGAGATCCCGTCGAGCACCTTGCCGAGATGCGACTGCGAGTGCGTGAAACGGGCGAGCTGGCCGTCCGCACCGTCCATCACGTGCCAGGCGATCATCATCGCAAAGCCGATGACGGCCCACGTTGGGCTTTGATAGTGGTAGTAGGCGAAGCCGGCCAACAAGCCGAAGAGCAGCCCCGTCAGGGACACGGCATTGGGGCTGACATGCATCCTTGCGAAGACCGGTACGAGACAGCCCGCCAGCGGATGGATGAAGTAGAGGTTGGTCGTCTCCTCGATTTCAGCGGTTCGCCGAATGGGTGCAGAGCTGTTCACCGAAAGCCTTCCCGCGTGAGGTTCCTCACCTATGATATGTGCGCGGATAGCAAGGCGTCATGTCAGCGGAACGCGCTTTCCGACGTTGTGAGGAGAATGTGCGCCAGCCGGAAGTCACGATGATGCGATTAGCCGGCCGAGTTTTGGTTCTCAGCGGCCTTCTCTGCGGTGGCCTTGTCTGCGTTGCGGCCGCACAGCAGTTTCCCCTATGGGAGCAGCTCCTGAAGCATTACGGCGGCACGACCGATGCGACGCCGGTGCCCTCGATGAAGATGGGCAACCACATGCAGATGTCGTTGCCGGGCAAGGCGCAGCCGGGTGACGCCGAGCGTGCTCAGCAAATCGTCGCTGCCGCGCACGACGTGCTCGTGCGCTATGCCGATGTGAACCTTGCTCTGCGTGATGGCTACCGGCCATTTCATCCGACTGGAAGGATGGGCGAAGAGGTGCATTACACGAACTATCGCTTCGCGCGAAGAGAGCAAAGGCAATACGTCGATTACCGCCAGCCAGGCTCCATCCTTTACAGGCGCACACCCGAGGGCATGAAAGCCGTCGGCGTCATGTACACGGCGCTGCGTGATTCGACGCCCGAACAGCTCGATGCGGTGGCTCCGCTGAGCATCGCGACCTGGCACCGCCACGTTGACTTCTGCGCGGGCCCACGAACGTTACCGCGCAGCGAGCAATTCGGTCCGACCGCGCAATTTGGGCCGCGAGGCAGCATCCATACGCAGGAGGCCTGCGCCGCAGCGCACGGCCTATGGATTCCCGTGGTTTTCGGCTGGATGACCCACGTCTATCCCAACGACAAGGACACCTGGGCGGGAATGGATATGCAGATGGACTCGAACGCCGAGACCCTGGAGTGAAAGGCCTTCCGTAAGCCCGGCATCTCGCTCCCATGGTGCTGCGTATCAATAGAATCAAGAGCTTGCCATCGCGAGCTTGCAATGAGACCCGTTGTTCTCCGGATATTTTCCCGTCTCCCCACTTGAGAATCGCTTGACATCGATCTGAGGTAAGCGAATTTTGGTGCGAGCGTTGATTGGGTCGAATGAAGGGGGTACATATGATTGCGAGGGCATTGGGTGACTTGTCAGCGCTGCGAGTCCCCCTTTCGGTGGCCCTGATCGCACCATTGCTTGCCTCATGTGCAGCAACGACCGATTACGTCCTGGTGGGTAGCGTTCGACCGCCGATTTCCCCTGATGAAGTGAGGGTCTATTGGGAGCCGCCGTCGGCGTTCGAGGAGGTTGCGGCGGTGGATGCCAGCAGCGGAGCCTCTCTAAGCTCCGGGCGTGCGAAGGTGAACAGGGCGATACAGGCTCTCAGGCGTCAGGCTGCGAAGCTGGGAGCGAACGGACTCCTGGTGCAAGACATCGAAGATGACGTAGGCGGCACGGTCGGCGTCGAGTATGCCAAGGGTGACACGGCGCAAGAGGCTCCCAGTTCCCTGGATATCCACGTGTCGTCCAACCTTTTCAACGCCAAACTTGCCCACGGCATGGCCATTTACGTGCGGCCGGAATGAACATCTCCCGCTGAATGCGGGGGCGGACTACGAGCTGCACAACATTTGCAAGCCCAAGCGCCTGTTCCAGCCTGGAATGCGACCCAAGAAATAGGAATACTGTCTGGGTTTGCAAGAGAGGATAATGAGCGACCCGCCGCGCACGACCCGGGGAGAATCCACCGGCGCCTCTTCGGGCGCCACCGATCCTGCGACGCCAACCTCGTCCAAGAGCCTGTTCGACCGACTCAAAGAGCACAAGGTGGCGCAATGGACGTTGGCGTACGCCGCGTTCGCCTACACCTCGCTGCACACCGTGGAAATGCTCAGCGACGCCCAGGATTGGCCGCGCGTCGTCCTGCGCCTCTTTTCATTCCTGCTGCTGCTGGGCGTGCCGATCGTCGTTACGCTCGCCTGGTACCACGGCGCCAGAGCCATGCGCCGAATCAGCGGTCCGGAGCTGCTCATCATCACGCTGCTGTGTGTCATCGCCGGCAGCCTGCTGTCGTACCTGCAGCGTCAGCAAAGGATCGAGCAGGTGCCGGCAACGGTCTCGACGGTGGCAACGGCGAACAACGTCGCTCCAGCTCCCCGGTCCTCCATCGCCGTGATGCCGTTCGTGAACATGACAGGCGATGCCAGCAAGGACTACCTGGGGGACGGGATGGCAGAGGAGGTCATCGACAAGCTCACGGAGGTTCAGGGGCTCAAGATCCCGGCGCGCACTTCCTCATTCGCATATAAGGGCCGCAACGCCGACATCCGCCAGATCGCCCGCGACCTGGGCGTTGGCACGATCCTCGAGGGAAGCGTGCGCGCCGCGGGCGAGCGCATCCGTATTACCGCGCAGCTCATCAACGCACAGGACGGGTTGCACCTGTGGTCGCACACCTACGATGAGCGATTCACCGATCTGTTCAAGCTGCAGGATGACCTGGCGCAATCGATCGTCGGAGTGCTCACGGCCAAGCTCGGTGTCGCGCTGACGGAGCTGAAGCGCTCACAGCCGACTCAGGATGTCGAGGCTTATGAGCTCTACTTGCAGGCCGGCGCGGCCTTGGATGGAACCGAGCCGGGGTTTCGCAAAGCCATCTCTCTTCTGGATCAAGCTCTCGGCCGCGATCCCGGGTTCGCCCGCGCGCTGGCCGCGCGAGCCAACGCTCGCCTCAATGCGGCCGGGCTCGGATACGGTTCGCCAACGACGCTACAGGATGCGGAGCACGACGCCGGACAGGCCCTATCCCTCGATCCCAGTCTCGCCGCAGCGCAGTCGGTGCTCGGGCAGATCAATGCTGGCCGGGGGAACTGGATAGCAGCCGAGTCGAACTTCCGCGCCGCGATTTCGCAGGAACCGGGTGATCCGCTATTTCGTTCCGCCTATTCGTTGTTCCATCTGTTGCAGGTGGGTCATATGCGCCAGGCAGTGGCGCAGACTCGCGAAGCGTACCGCCTTGCGCCCGCGGACAAATATTCGGTCTACGGGCTGGCTGTCGTGTCCACGCTCGCAGGTCTCGACACTGAGGCACTCGCATCCGCCAATCTCGCCATTCGCCTTGGGGTTCCCGCCAACGTGATGCCGATGCCGAGGGTCTTCGTGAACGCGGCTATGCGCGCGCGACACTTCGACAAGGCTGCTGAATACGCAGCAAGCACGCTGACGCCAGCGATGCGCGCCGCAGGCGCGGAACCGGCCGTTCGAGACTTCTATGCTGCTCTGGCCGATTCTGCGAAGAGGCCGGCTGCCGTGCTCGCGCTTGAGCAGCTATGGCCGAAGTCGCCGGATCCGTTCCTCGCGAACGAAGTAATCTATGACCTCGCGCAGCTCGATGAACTCGATGCTGCGTTCACGCTCGCGAACAAGTGCATCCGCGCCAGGGGTTGCGGGTGGGGATTTGTTTGGACGCCTGAAATGCGTCCCTTCCGCCGTGATCCGCGCTTTCCGGCTTTCGCCGAGCACCTCGGGATGACCGACTACTGGAAACAGTACGGGCCACCCGATGGCTGCGACCTCACGAGCGAGCGCCTTTCCTGTCAGTAACTCATACGGCGCGCTGCAGCGCGTTTTGGCAGCGCGACGTGAGCTAGCCTAACCGTCGCTGCGTGAGGCACCTTGGCGGAACGCGCCGCCGAGCACCGTAACCACGATGATCAGGGCTGCACTCACCCATCGATGATCGAACCAGAACGTGTCGATGCGAGCTCTCTCTGGGTCCGCGCGGGAGTAGGCGATTGCAACGGGATCTCCGGCGGCAAACCGAAACAACGCTTGCTGTGTCGAGTTCACAACGCGGTGCGTCTTTCCGTCGAAGTCCTGAAACTCGAAGACCGGATACAGCTGCTTGGAGTTTCGGCGCACGAAGTCAACGACCGTTCCCGGGGCCGGTACCGCCTCGGGAGTCGAACGCGTGTAGGCATGATCTAACAGGGCAGCCGCAAATAGGCACGCGGCAGCGACGAGACAAGCGACGACTTTCTTAGCGCCCGGTCGACTGACTTCCTCAGCCCTGTACTACGTCGTGAGCTTCATTTTCTGCAAGAAGAGCGCATATCGCGGATCGCCTTCGAGGTTCTTGAGCAGCGGGTCGCCGATGATGCCGTACAGGCCGACGTCTCGCTGCACGTAGGCGCGATCAAGCCACAGGAAAGCCTCGTCCTTCTGTCCGCGGAATGCGTAGGCCTCGGCAATCCACAACGAAGCGTCGCCTGCGTGTTCGGCCTGCAGACTTGCCAATGCAGAATCAGCTTCCCTTGTTCGCCGCTGAGCTTGATAAACTACCGCGAGCCCGGCCAATCGACCGACCTCCAGCGTCTCCCGCTGCATTTCAGAAAATGCCGCATCTAGCTTCCCCTCGGTGAGCAGCGTCAACCCAAGCCAGTAGTGGGCATAGTCATACGTGGGTGAAATGTCGAGTACCCGGCGGTAGGAAGCTTCGGCATCCGATTGCCGTCCGAGCCGTTGGTATACCCGGCCGGTACCCCAGGCAACAGCCGGACTGAGCGGGTCGAGAGCGACGGCGGTATCAAGGAGACGCCGTGCGTCCTCCCATCGCCCCACGGCAAGATTTGCCTTACCGGCGATAAACAACACCCATGGATCGTTCGGGGCGAGCGTTGTTGCCACGCGCGCCTCGCGCTCCGCGCCAACCCAATCCCAATCGTATGTCACGTGCAAATCGCAGAGCACGGCATGGGCCACTGCGGAGTTCGGGTCTAGCTTCAGCGCCGCTTGCGCGGCAGCGCGTGCTTGCTCGAATCCCTCCTTCGGCTGGACAAACCCCCCAACGCGCGCCGCCTCCATTGTGAGCGCAAGCCACGAGGCGGCGGGCGCAAATGACGGATCGATGGTCAGAGCGCGCTGAAAATTCGCCTCCGCCTGATCGAATCCGCGCTGATCGGCACGGTCAAGCGCGTGCAGGCCTCTGAGGTAGGCGTCATAGGATTCGCTGTTCGGCGAGCCGTGCTGGCGCCTCAAATAGGCCGAAGCGTTCATCTCCACGTCCAATGCTCGGACCAGGCTTTGTGCAATCTCATCCTGCATCGCAAATACGTCACTCGCATCACGATCGAAAGTCTCTGCCCATCGATGCGCACCATCTTGCGTACTGATCAGCTGCGCGGTGACGCGGATGTGGTTCCCTGATCGACTCACGCTGCCCTCCACGACATAGGCGACGCCGAGAGCAGAGCCGATCTGTCTCAAGTCTTGAGACTTCCCTTTGAACTGGAACGCCGATGTACGGCCGATGACCTTGAGCTCAGGAATCTTTGCGAGCAGCGTCAGAATCTCTTCAGCCATACCATCGGCGAAATACTCCTGGTCGTGCGTCTGGCTCAAGTCGAGAAAGGGCAGAACCGCGATCGATCTCTGGACTACGGCAGACGCCGGCCCCACGTTGACCGCGACTGATTTGCGGCCCGAACCGAGGTTCCACAGGATGGTTCCAGCGACAACGAGCAGCAGAGTCACGATCAACAGCTCTGGACCGCTGATGCGCTGACGCGCGCGGTGCCCGTGATACCAGGCCAAGGTTACCGCCACTGGGAATCCCAAGAGCAGTGCGAAAACGCTCAGGCGTGGCACAATTGGAGGCCACTCGAACGCATCGCGGAGCATCTCGACGCCGTGCAGGGTTGCGTAGCCGAATGCAATGTACGCAAGCGACCACTCCACAAGCTTGTGGCGCTTGATCTTGAGCCAGATGGAATCGGAGTCGAGTGATGGAACGGGCTTGGCTTCAGGACGCATCGGCTCCTGAGTGCTCGGCTGGGGTGCGCCCTCTTGTGTATTAGCCACGGGAACTGAGTGTAGACCGCCTACCCGTCGGCAGAAGCATGCGCTGACCGTTCAAACGGTGCAAATTGATGTCCGCTACGAGCACTTGCGAGGACCGCTTTGGGGCTCAGCGGACTTCCGCTCCGGGGTCGATTCCGGAAGGGTCGTGGCTGAGCGATCGGGTACCGGGTCAAGCGGGCGGGGGCTCGGGCAGGTCCGGCCGAGGAATCGGATGAAGGGCCCTCTCAAGCGTCTTGTCGATTCTCCGGTGCGCGATCTCCAGATCGTACTGCGATTGCAATCGACTTGTCGGGCCGCACCGTTTTGACGTCAGACACGATAGCCGCCTACAGAGCACCCCTCCCTCGCGAAGGTCAGCGGTTGAGTCGTCCCAGATAGAATCCCAGGCGATCCTCCGCGTCTCCCGGTTTATGAAACCCCAGCTCGCGGAAGGCCCTGAGCCGGGCCTGCGTTGTCGGCCTAGTGACCGACGCGATGCAGGCCTCCCACCCAGCGGCCATCTCGACCTCCGGTGTGAGGCTAGCGGCATTCACCAGGCGCTTTGTGTTGGAGATCGCCCACTTGTCGAACGAGGCGATTCGGGTCGCGAGCGCTTCGACGAAGGCGTCGAGCTCGGCGTCCGGGAGCGACCTGTTCACGTAGCCATAAGCCTGAGCCAGATCGCCCCCGATGTCGTCCGACCCCATGAGCACTTCCATGGCCCGGTTCCTGCCAATCAGACGCGGGAGGCGCGCCATCGGCCCACCGCCTGCGACCATTCCGACACCGACTTCCCACTGCGACAGACGGGTTTTTTCCCGACTCGCGAAACTCATGTCGCACGCCAATGCGAGCTCACTTCCGTTTCCAGTCGCCCGCCCCCTGATCAGCGCAATCGACACAACGGGCACGCGTTGCAGGCGAACAAGAATGTCCGGCCATGACTCGAGCCCGGTGGGGCCCTGGGGAATGCCGGTCAAGTCCTCGAGCTTGGCGTTGAAGTCGGAATGATTGAGAAAGAAGCTGTCGACGGCACTCTCGAAGACGACGACCTTGAGTTGCTCGTCGCTCTCGATCGCCGCCACGATCTCCCTGAACTGCAGAACAAACTCCGGACCCATTAGGTTGAGTGGGGGGTTGTTCATTACGACGCGCCAGTAGGTGGGTGAAACCCGGTTCACCCGCACCTGTGCAACGCCTGATGATTCTTTCATTAGAGCCTCCGAGGTGAGCTACGGAAATCGTTAGAAATCCGCCGTGGCCGCGCGTGCCACGGCGACATCCTGCTCGACGCTCCCGCCGCTCGCTCCGACAGCCCCGATCACCACGCCGTCGCGCTTGATGGGAATTCCGCCGCCGAAGATTACGACCCTCGAATCGTTAGTCGTGTTCAGCCCGAATCCCTGCTGGCCACTCTGGGTCAAGTGCGAGAGGTCCTCCGTTGACATGTCGAAGGCTCGTGCCGTCCAAGCCTTGTTGATCGCGATATCTACGCTTCCCAGCCAGGCACCGTCCATTCGCACGTGCGCCACCAGACCGCCGCCTGCATCGGCGACAGCAATGTTGTAGGGGATACCCATCTCAATCGCCTTGCGCTCACCTGCAGCGATGATTCGTCGCGCGTCGGCAAGGTCCAAGGATACGGCTGGTCTGGTCACCTGAAGCTCCCGATTCGAATCGATTGCCTTATGAGATCACCGCGATGAATGCTGCTCAATTGCACGATGGTATTGTTTTGATCAGTCCAACTCGGCTCGCACCGGCATGGTAAAGCCCGTGACCTGCTCGCTTTTCACCAGCGGCCGGCGCTTGGAGGTGATATGCCGAAGGACCCCCGGCGAATGACACACTAGGGCAATGGGCTTGCCCGAGTTGTAGAACGCCTCGAGCAACGCGATCGATACCGCGCTCTCTGCCAGACCATCGCATCGGTCTGATTCTCAGGAAGATCGCTCTTCGGATCGACCGGCGGCTGCCCTCCTTTCGGTGAGGACAACGTCAGCTCGACAGCAGCGTCGCGGATGATTCATCTACGGTCTCGAATCGCGGCAGGCAAGCTAAAGTGAAAAGTTGCGCCACGCCCGGGGCTACCGACGGCCCACAAGCGCCCGCCATGGGACTCAACGATTGACCGGCAGATGCGAAGCCCCATGCCGGTGCCACCGGGTTTGGTCGTGAAGAACGGGGCGAACAGCTGTTCCGCAATTTCCGGCGCAAACCCCATGCCGGTATCACTGACCGACACAAGAATCTGCTCGTCTTCAGTTCGCTGCGACTTGAGGATCACCTCCCGTGTGCCATCAACGTCCTTCATCGCTTCGATCCCGTTGATGATCAGATTCATCATGACCTGCTGCAGTTGCACGCGATCTCCGACGATCGGAGGAAGATCGGCTGCCAGTTCCGTCCGGAGTGATATGTTGTATCGCCCCGCCTCGTCGCGCATAAGGGCGAAGGCTTCCCGATGGATCTCGTTGACATCAATGAGCTGTCGAGTCAGCGCGCCCCTCTTGAATTGTGAGCGTATCCTGTCGATGATGTCAGCAGCACGCCGCGTATCTCTTGCGATTCTGGTGACAGCCACGCGTACTCCATCGAGATCGGGTGGATCGCGGTCGAGCTTTCGCAGGCAGACGCTGGCATTGGTGATGGCACCACTGATTGGTTGATTAATTTCGTGAGCCAGCGAGGCCGCTAACTCTCCCATCGTGGTCACACGGTTGATCCGGGCAAGATCGGCCTGTGCTTGGCGCAAAGCCTCTTCGGTACGCTTCTGGTCGTCAATGTCGGTCGTCGTGCCGACTAATTTGATGACTTTTCCCTCGGAATCGCGCAAGACCATGGCGTGATTGAGGTGCCAGCGATATGCCCCGTCCTGAGCGCGGCGATTCCGGGTCTCCATCGCGAAACCCTTTCCCGTGTGCACGCCGTCCCAAAAGCTCTTGGCTGCTAGCTCCCGATCGTCAGGGTGGACCGCGCTCATCCAAGCCTCGGGATGCGACCGGACGAATTCGAGGGTCTGACCGGAGTATTCAAGCCAAACCTGATTGACGAAATCCGGTGTGCCGTCGGGCTGAAGCGTCCAGGCGGATACAGGAAGATGCTGCAGTACCCCGACTTGTAGCTGCAGATCGGTATAGAGGGCGGCATTCTCCAGTGAAATGGCGGCTTGCGAAGCCAGCAACTGCAGCACGGAAACCCGGTCCGGCGTGAAAGCGGCCGAAGTCAGATTGTTTTCCAGATAAAGTATGCCGACGAGGCGTGTTTGTTTAACGATTGGCAGGCACAAGACTGATCTTGAGCGCCTCTGCCGGACATATTCATCTCTTGAATACACGTTATCGGCTGAAGCATCGTCAAGGAGCACATGCTGTTGCGTCCGCATCACATACTGCAGGGCGGATTGCGGCATGTCGGCGGGTGTCACGGCTGCCTGTCTTAACACAACCTCCACCTTGTCCGTGCCGCAGGTGACAGCCTCCGCTTGAATCCGCGGTTCGCCGCCGCGAGCGCCATCCCGAAGGAGGATCAGCAGGCCCCGATCCGCTCCGGCATGTTCAACTGCGATCCGCACGAGCTTCTCGATCAGTTGGGGAAGGACCATCTCACTTGAAATCGCCTGC